>Ga0116227_10008359_pt1 | contig 19586 bp, 18 predicted proteins | sample S1TSphgellanicum_FD_89693 | JGI IMG/M metagenome (GOLD analysis project Ga0116227, IMG submission 89693) | Host-associated microbial communities from peat moss isolated from Minnesota, USA - S1T2_Fb - Sphagnum magellanicum MG | ecosystem: Host-associated > Plants > Peat moss > Unclassified... | reverse complement strand
GACATCCTGGGCGAAGACATCGCCGCCGCCGTCTCGCTGCGCCCCGGCACCACCGCCACGCCCGAAGACATCCTCGCCTTCTGCAGGACCGAACTCGCCGACAACAAAGTCCCCCGCACGCTCGTCATCATGGACGCCCTGCCCCTCAATCCCAACGGCAAAATCGTCAAAAAGGACCTCGCCGCGCCGCTTGCCGCCGCCGCAGACGCCAGAAGAAAGGCCAGCACATGACATTGAAGTCATGCTCGGCCACATGGCACCGCGCATTGCGGCGGACGCCCTGGCCCGCACCGGACTTGCGGTGACCGATGACGCGCCGCAATCGGCGGTTTACCGCTGTGCCGGCGACGATGAATGGTGCGTCGTCACGATTCGCGGGGCAGCCGACCGGCAGGCGGTGGAGAGCGTGACCGGCGCCGGCGATTTGAGCTTTTGCGCGGGCGCCGATCTCAAGGCGCTGTCGCGCGGCGAACGGATCGCCCCTGCCGAACCGGAAAAAGTGGCGTGGGGTTTCGCCGGCCTTGTCGTGCATGCGATATCCAAGCCGCTGATTGCGGCGATCAACGGCACGGCGCTGGGCGGCGGGACCGAAATCGCGCTCGCCTGCGATCTGGTGGTGGCGGCCGAAAGCGCCAGTTTCGGCCTGCCCGAGGTCAAGCGCGGTATTCTTGCCGGCGCGGGTGGCGCGTTCCGGCTGGTGCAGCAATTGCCCAGGAAGTTTGCGATGGAAATGCTGCTGACCGGCGATCCGATTCCCGCCTCGCGCGCGCTCGAACTCGGACTGGTCAATATGGTGGTGCCGCGCGAGGATTTGCGCGATGCCGCGCTGACGCTGGCCGAACGCATAACCGTCAATGCACCGCTGTCGGTACAGGCCAGCAAACGCATCGCGCTGGGCATTGCCGATGGCCGTATCGCCGGCGACGACGCGGCCTGGGCGCAGACCCAAAAGGAAACCGGCGCGCTGATGCAATCGCAAGACGCCCGCGAGGGGCCCAGGGCCTTTGCCGAAAAGCGCACACCGGTGTGGCAGGGACGTTGAGGAGCGAATGATGCGCCAGGATCCCGAACCCATTCCCGTCATTGTCGGCGTGGGCCAAGTCAACGATCGGCCCGCCGAACCGGCGTCGGGGCTCGATTCGGCCGGGCTGATGAAAGCGGCGCTGCGCAAAGCCGAACAGGACGCAGGCGGGACATGGCTGGCCGACCTCGATTCGCTGGCGGTCGTCGATCAGATTTCGTTTCGCGAACTCAACCCGATTGCGCCGGGCTTGGCCGACCGGATCGGCGCGCGCCCAGGCATTTGCGAAAAGACCCCGATGGCCAGCGGCGACAGCCCGATCCTGTTGCTCAACGAGGCCGCGAACCGCATTGGCGCGGGCGAAATCACGATTGCCGCCGTCGCCGGTGGCGAGGCCTTGCGCACGGCCGCGCATCGCCGTGCCGCCGCCATGGGCACCGAAGTTTCCGCCCAGAACGCGTCGCGCGCGATGTCGTCGCGCGGCGCGCGCACATTCCGGGGTCGCTATGGGCTGGTTGCGCCGGTCGACGTCTACCCGTTGTACGAAAACGCCGGCCGTGCCGCCTATGGCCAGTCACTGGCCGAGGCGCAGGCCGAAAGCGGCGCAATCTGGTCGCTGTTCTCGCAAGTGGCCGACGCCAACCCCGGCGCCTGGATTCGCAAACCGGCAAGCGTCAACACGATCGTCGAGCTGACCGATGGCCACGCCGAACCGGTGGGCCGTTCGGGCCATATTCGCATCGATGCCGAAGGGGACCAGATCTGGGCCCGGTCGTAATCGACCGGGCGGATCATGGTTTCCTGCGCACGCGTCCGTTGAAGTCGCGCTTGCCGATCGCGACACCCTTCATCCGCAAGATGTCGTACGCCGTCGTCGCGTGGAAATAGAAATTGGGCTGCGAAAACGACAGCAGGAAATCCTCGGCATGGAATTCGATCACATGATCGCCGAACTGGAACCGCATGTCGCGCCCGATGAAGCGTTCCACTTCATCCGGATCGACCGCTTCCAGCGCCGCAACCGTTTCCGCCAGCCGATCGCGCAGGCCGGCGAAGCTGTCCGGCCAGGGCGACATGTCGGGCACGAACACGCCTTTGCGCACGCCCTCGATCGCCCCGATCGAATGCACCGTGACCGACTTTATCTGATAGCCGAATGGCAACATGTCCTCGGCCAGCCGCGCCCCGATCAGCCCCTCGGGCGGCAAACCCCGTTCCGCGCAAAAGGTTTCGGCCTTGCCGATCAGCCGGGATACCGACTCGAGAATCTGGAGATACGCCGGGATCGTCGCGGCATAGAGCGTGAAAGCCATAAAAATTTCTCCGTTACCCGCTTTATGCCAAAACGCCTTGATCAGAACCGATAAAGCCCCTCCCCTGAAGGGTAGGAGGGAAGAGTCGCAAACATTGCACCTTGGTCTTACTTCGGCGCCATCCTGATGGCGCCGTCAAGCCGGATCACTTCGGCATTCAGCATCGGGTTGATGACGATGCTTTCGGCCAGCCGGGCATATTCGCGGGGATGGCCCATGCGGCTGGGGAACGGCACCTGGCGGCCCAGCGAATCCTGCGCCTCTTGCGGCAACGAACCGAGCAGCGGGGTCCAGAAAATGCCCGGCGCGATCGTGTTGACGCGAATGCCATAGCGCGCGAATTCGCGCGCGATCGGCAGCGCCAGCGCAACCACGCCGCCTTTGCTGGCGGCATAGGCCGGCTGGCCGATCTGGCCGTCGAACGCGGCGACGCTGGCGGTGTTGATGATCACCCCGCGTTCGCCATCGTCATTCAGCGGCTCGGCGTCGAAAATCCGCGCGGCAAATTTTGACAGCACGTTGAACGTGCCGATCAGGTTGATCGTGACGATTTTCGAAAAGCTGGCCAGCGGCAGCGGCTTGCCTTCGCGATCGATCACTTTGGCCGGCGGACCGATGCCCGCACAATTGACCAGAATCCGCGCCTTGCCATGCAGGCCCTCGGCCGTCTGGATGGCGTTTTCGACCGAATTTTCATCGGTAACGTCCACCGCAAAGAACTGCCCGCCGAGTTCGGCCGCCTTGGCACTGCCAAGCTCTGCGTTCAGATCGAAAATCGTGACTTTTGCACCACGCGCCGCCAGCAGCTCGGCAGTCGCCGCCCCCAACCCCGAGGCGCCACCCGTGACGATGGCGGCAAGGCCCTGAATTTCCATATTTCCTCTCTCCTGCTAGCGGGCATTTGCGGCCGCAAGCGCGCGCCCGAGACCGGATACCGGTTAGCCGATGATCTTTCGCGCGCGCAAGTCGGCAATCTCTGCATCCGAATAGCCCATCTCGCGCATGATCTCGTCGGTGTGCTGGCCGATGGTCGGACACGCGCGCTCGATCTTCAGGCCCGTATCCGGAAATGTCCAGAACGCCCCGGTCTGTTCGACCGTGCCGAAGACCGGGTGTGGCAACGCGGAAATCAATCCCAGCTCGCTGTTCAGAGGATCGTCAAAAAAGCGATTCATCGCATTTTCAAAGATGACCAGATCGCTTGGTACGCCGGCCGCCGCAAGCGCGGCCAGCAATTGTGCCGCGGGCCGCGCCTGGGCCGCCGCCACGAAGCCCGCTTCGTCGGCACCAAGCAGCGAACGGACCCCCGCCTGTTCGGCATCGCTGTGCGCCGCGATCGCAATCCAGTCGTCCTGTGTCGCGAAAATGCGGTGATAGGGACCAAAGCCGGTCTGCTCGCTGTCGAGGCGCGTGGTCTGGCTCAGGCTGCCGTCGGGCAGGATCAGGTGCTCGCCCTGGCTGAACGCCGCCACCCCCAGCAGCGATGTCTGCGTCATATAGCCTTTGCCGGTGGCGCGACTGGCATACAACGAAGCCAGACAGGCGACCATGCAGCTTTGTGCCGACATCAGGTCCATCGTTCCCGGACGGATGAAGATCGGCGGGTTGCCCTCGCCGGCGTTTTCGAATTCCCATCCCGCGACGGCATTGAAGATCGAGTCATAGCCCGGCCAGTCGCCGCGATCGCCGCGCTGGCCATAGGCACTGACATACGAGAATGCGACTTGCGGGTTGTAGCGCTTGAACGTCGCTTCGGTCAGGCCCAGCTTTGCCGCGCCCTTGAAGCGCATGTTGTGGTGTACCACCTCGGCCCATTTGACCAGGCGTTCGAGGATTTCCTGTGCTTCCGGACGCGTGAGGTCGAGCGCCAGCGAGCGCTTGGATCGCGCCGCCGCCTGGAAATAGCGATGCATGAACCGCATCCGGTCGCCGGTCAGCGCTTCGACCTTGATAACATCGGCGCCCATGTCGCCGATCATCGACGGCCCCATCGGGCCGGCCAGGAACATGCCGAGATCGAGCACGCGCACGCCCGCCAGCGGATATTTCGGGGCGCTGCCCGTGCCCGGAACCACGGGCGACGGCGCCCAATCCCGCTCTCCCCCCTCGCCCCGCCCGGGCGCCGGCAGGCCCATGCGCAGCGGCGCATCGCTGTGGAACGGACTGTTGGGTTGAATGGTGCGGCCAAGCTCGGCATCATCGATTTCGATGACATAGCCGTTGTCCCTGACGTGTTTGAGCCGCAGCATCTCGCCCATCGGCAGACTTGGCTCGACCGCGATGTCGGCTTGCTGCAAATCCGCCAGCCAGGCGTCGCGCGGCCGTCGACGAAAGGCTTCGGCCAGACCCTCTTCGGTATCGATCGCGACACCTTCGGCCATGACCTCCCACATCGTCGGCAACGTGGCGTAATCGAACTGGCGGGCCGGATCCATGATCTGCATGAATTCGCCGCCCTGGCATTCGAATAGCTGCACATTCAGCGCCCGTGGCGCCAGCGGGTAGATCGGCGGATTGGGCATCGGCCCGGCGGAATTGCGTCCCCAGACCATGCACATGTTGGTCAGATAGCCCTGCATGATCGAGGTATGCGCCGGGCCGCCCTTGCCCGATTGCAGCCGCATCACCAGCCGGGCAAGAATGCCCGCTGCCGCCAGATGGGCCGCGCCCCAACTGCCCGCGCGATAGCGCCAGACAATCGGGCCGGCGCGATAGCCGTCATTTTCGTAAAGCGCGCCCAGACGTGCCGCCACCAGCAATTCATCGTCCGACCGCTCGACATCGGGATGGCCATAAGGCGAGCCGGTGATGCCGCAGACGACCAGTTGCGGGAATTGCGCGGCGAGGCTGGCATCGTCCAGACCCAGCTTTGCCGCCGCGTTGGGCGTAAACTGGTGGAGCAGGACATCCGCGCCGGCCAGCCGCGCCCTGAGTCCGGCCAGGCCATCATCCGCATGGAGGTCCAGTTCAAGGCTGCGCTTGCCCCGGTTCCAGTTGGCGAAATGCGCCGACCCCCGCGCCGGCTCGCCCCCCGGACGCTCGATCTTGAGCACGTCCGCACCCAGTTCGCCCAACAGCAAGCCGGCCACTTGCGCAGCCATGCCCTCGGCCATCTCGACCACGCGCAGGTCGTTCAACATGGGCGTGATACCTCAGATTTTTCGAAAATTGGGCAGGACCCAGCCATCGGCGATCGGCGTCCATTCGACCGCGACTTTCTGGCCGATCCGCACATCTTCGGCGTTGATCCCGGTCAGATTGGCATTGAGCCGCGTGCCCGGCGCGCCGTCGAGATCGACGACAACCGGGACATAGATGTAATCCTCGCCATTGGCCGGGTTCTTGTTGCACACGGCATAGCTGTACACCGTGGCGGTGCCGGGCAGAGTCGGCCAGTTTTTCTCGCGGCTCGAACATTCGGGGCAATAGGGCGACGGCGGCATGCGGAAATGGCCGCAATTGGCGCATTCGCAGGCCGTCAGCCGGTGTTCCCTGGCCGCCTGCCAGAACGGTTCGGTGTCGGGATTGGTGGTGATGCGGATGTTCTCGCCCGGCAGCAGGCGCGCGGGGCCGTATGCGATGGGATCGGCCATGTCAGGCGCTCCTCAAGATCAGGCTGGAAACGGGAAGCGATGCGGGACCGCCGGACACGAGCGCAAATTCGGCATCCTTGACCTGGTTGATCGCGGTGCCGCGCACTTGTTCGACGCCTTCGACAATATGCGTCATGCCGATGATGTAGGCTTCGTTGAGATTGCCGCCGTGGGTGTTGACCGGAACCCCGCCATTGACGCCAAGCCCTGTCACCGGATCGTAACGCAGCTTGCCCGACAGGACGTAATCGTTGCCTTCGCCCTTTTCGCAAAAGCCGTAATCTTCCAACTGCATCAGCACCATCGGGCTGAAGTGGTCATAGATCAGCGCCACGTCCATGTCCCTCGCGGTCAGCCCCGACTGCGCCCAGATGCGGTCGGCGGTGAACTTGTGCCCCGAACTGGCGAAATAGGGATCGGGCATGCCCATCCAGGCAAACGCCCGGCCCCATTCACGCTGTCCGCCGTGGGCAACGGCGTGAACGATCGCGGGTTTGTGCCGGCAATCCTTCGCCCGGTCGACGGTGGTGGTGACCACGGCCACCGCACCATCGGTTTCGAGACAGAAATCGAGCCGGCGCAACGGGTCGGCCAGCATCACCGAGGCGTCGTACTGTTCCTTGGTCAACGGCTCCTTGCGCACCGCCTTGGGCCGGTTGTGGGTGTTGGCACGGGTCGCCATGACGACTTCGCCAAACGCATCCTGCGTCGTGCCGTAAAGGTGCATGTGGCGCCGGGCCAGCACGCTCATCAAATGGCCGGGGCCGACCAGGCCCGACGGCTGAAGAAAGCTGTTTTCGGCACTGGGTGCCGCTGCGCCGAACACCACGCCCAGCCGATGCTGCGGCAATTGCTGCAGCGCCATCAGCGTGATGATATATTTGGCATCCTCGTTCATCAGACCGGCGGTCGCCAGACCGATCGCGCCGGGACAGCCCCCGCCACCCGACGTCAGCGTGGCCGAAAACGAGATATGCGGCATGCCCAGCGTTTCCATCAGCGAGGCGGTGTCGAACTTGTCGAGATAGCCCGCGCCGGCGGTCGAGTAATAGGCGATGCCGTCGATATCCTTGACCGAGATACCGGCATCGGCGCAGGCATTGATGATCGCCTCGCCCGCCATGTCGTTGATCGTGCGCGGCCAGCTTTTGCCGCGGACGTAATAGTCGGTGGCGCCAATTCCGACGATTGCGGTCTTGTCCTGATGTGACCAAGCCATTGCCTGACCTCTCCTTTGTGATTTTTAGTTATATAACCAGGTTGAATAGGCGTGCAAGGCGTTATTGTCCAGCGACTGTGCCGGCCAGTTGCGTCAGCCACCCGTTGATCATGGCGGACCGCCGGCGCATCATCAGCCGCGCCACATCGCTGTCGCCCGCCAGCACCGCGTCGACCAGCGCATGCTGCAATTCGCGGGCTTGCGCCCGGTCCTGCGCAGAGGCGTAGAATGCGACACCCTTTTCATCGATCCCGAACGAATAGCCGATCGCCATCACCAGCTCGATCGCCGCGTTGCCGCTCATCGCCGCAAGCGTGCGTGCAAGGTCGGCTTCGGCCTTGACCAGGGCCGAAGGCGTGTCATTTTCATCGATCCGCCGGGAAAAACCGGCCAGATGGCTGCGCAGCGCGGCATCCGTGGACAGCGCGGCGCGCGCCGCCGCCTCTTCGCCGATCGGGCCCGCAACGACCATGATATCGATCAGGCCCGCGCCTTTCAGGCGCAGATAGCGCGCCAGTGTCCGCACTGCATCGGCGGCATCGGGTCGGCTGGCGTAAAATCCGCCGCCGCTGCCGCGACGGACATCGATCAGCCGATCGTTGGCGACCATTTTGGCGGCCTGCCGCAACGTCGGACGGCTGACGCTGAAACGCGCCAGCAATTCGTCTTCATTGCCCAGATAACGCCCCGGCTCCCCGGCCAGACTCAGTTCGGCAAGCTCCCTTGCCGTTTTTTGGACGCGCGTGCTCATTCGCCCAGATAGATAGCTGTTTACGTCAAACGTCAAGGTCCTCTTGACCGACAACAGTCAAACAGGTATCTTTTTGCGATAACAAAGCGGGAGAATCACGATGAAGCCGTTCATTTTCAGCGCGGACAGCCATATCATGGAGCCGTCCGACATCTTCACCGCCGGGCTTCCGGCCAGCCTCAAGGACTATGCCATCCACACCCGCAAGGAGGGCGATTTCCTGATCACCGGGACCAGGGACAAAGTGATCTATCGCCTGCGCGTCGGCCAACACCGCGAAAAGGCGCTGGGCGACAACGAGCGCAAGGGCATTCGCGAGATTCCCGGCCGTCTCGAAGACATGGAACTGGAAGGCATCGATGCCGAAATCTGCTTTCCCAGCCTGGGCCTGTGGCTCTATGCGCTCGACAATCCGGACGCAGAGGCCGCCTCGGCGCGCCTCTACAACGACTGGAACCATGCCTTCCTCAAGGACAATCCCGATCGTTTCGTGCGTTGCGGCATGCTGCCCGTGCTCGATTTTTCCAACACCGTCGCAGAGCTCGATTATCTCGCGGCAAAGGGCTTTACCGCCGCCATGCTGCCGGCGGTGTCTCCTCCCGGCCTGCCCAAGTACAACAGCGAGAAATGGGATGTCGTCTTTGCCAAAGGCGCAGAGCTGGGCATCGTGTTCGTGCTGCACACCGGCACCGGCCTGGAAACCGTGGTGGTCGAACGCGGCCCCGGCGCGGGGATTATCAATTACACCAACCAGATGACCGACGCGCAGCAGTCCGCGATGTATCTGGTGGCGGGCGGCGTGCTCGATCGCCATCCGGGCGCACGCGTGGCATTTATCGAAAGCGGCGCAAGCTGGCTGGTCGCGCTGGCCGAGCGCCTCGACGAAGTTGCCGAAGCGCATTCCAACTTCGTTTTCCCCAAGCTGTCGCGCGCACCCAGCCAGATCATCGACGATCAGGTCTGGGCCAGCTTTCAGCATGACCGCGCCTGCATCGCCTCTGCCGCGGCGCACCTGCCCGGCGCGCGCAATGTGATGTGGGGTTCGGACTATCCCCATGCCGAAGGGACGTTCCCGATCAGCCGCCGCCTTGTCGATGACCTGTTCAACGGCCTTGCGGTCAGCGACGCGGTGCGCAACGACATCCTCGGCCTGAACGCAGCGCGCCTGTTCCGCATCGAACCGCAAGTGGCAACAAGCGAGGCGCTGGCGGCCTGAACCTCGGATAGCAAAGATATCCGTTCGTGCCGAGCCCGCCCGACGCGCCCGAGCACCATCGCCCGGTCAAAGCGTTGCGCAGATGCTTCGACGAGGCTCAGCACGAACGGGTTTGCTTCAAAAATTCAACTCTTTTGCCAAGCATCCCCTGGCGCGCCCAACCGGCCATCAATGGCCCGCGCCTGGTGGCCGCCGTCACCCCGTCGTCAATCAGGATGTCGGCGGGCGCAAGCCTGCCCCATGCCGCCGCAAGCGCCGGTGATCATGGCAATCGGGCGAAAATCACCCATCATTGCCATGTCCCGCGCGGGCGGTTCAGGCCGAAGCGAACATCTTTTCGATCTCGCCAGAGGTGACCGGGCGGCGGGCCTTGCCGATCACATCCATGCTGTCGGTCTTGAGCCCGCCAAGACCCACGCGCGGCGACACGTCCACGTCCTTGCCCAGTTCGCGCAAGTGCGCCACCGTGCAGTTGTCGCGCCCGCCGTTGCGCGCGAACGCGTCGAAACTGTATTCGCGGATCACGTTGCCGTGGGTGATCTTGTCGATCGTCGCCTTTTCCAGTCCGTTCACCGATGCCCACAGATATTCGGGCACATTCGGCCAGACCGTGTCGGAATGCGGATAATCGCATTCATAGGCGACCATGTCGGTGTTCATATAGTCCAGATTCTTGACCCCGAACTGGTCATCGATGAAGCAGCAGATGATGTGCCGCTTGAACACGTCGCTCGGGCGTTCGCGGCCAAAATCGCTGAACGTCCATTCGTGGTGGTGTTCATAAGTGAAATCGGCGCGTTAGGAAATAGGGAATCCAGCCGATCCCGCCTTCTGACAGGGCCATGCGCAGATCGGGATAGCGCTTCCAGAAACTGGCAAACGTCCAGTCGGCGGCCGAGTTCGCGATCGAGATCGGCATCGCCGTGATCCAGGCATCGATCGGGCTTTCCGGCGATGGATGCAGTGCCCGCGCGCCGGTGCCGATGTGGCAGTTGATCACCATTTTGTAATCGGCGCAGGCCTTCCAGAACGGTTCCCAATATTCGTTGTGAATGCTGGGCAGGCCGATGTTGGCCGGATTGTCGGAGAACGAGACGGCATGCACGCCAAGATCGCTCATCCGCTTCAATTCCGCCAGCGTGTCATCGATGTTCCAGGCCGGCACCAGACACATCGGGATGAACCGGCCGGGGGCAGAGGCGCACCATTCCTGGACATGCCAGTCGTTCCACGCGCGCACGGCCAACAGGGCCTCGTCGGGCGCGCTTTGCGCGGCGGCAACGAACACGCCGCCGGCAAACGAGGGCATCGTCGGAAAATTGAGCGAGGCCAGGACGCCGTTGACATTCATGTCGTCAACGCGCGCCCCGGCATCGAACGTGCCGGGGCGGAGCTGCGAAAACCGCGTCGGCTCCATGCCATATTCCGAGCGCGGACGCCCGACGACGGCATTGAGGCCGATGGTTGGATAGACTTTGCCATTCCACAGCCAGACGTCCTGACCGTTCTTGTCGATGATCCTGGGGGCACGGTCCTTCTTGCCTTCGGGATAGTGGTTGATGAAGGCCTCGGGGGGTTCGACAGCGTGGTCGTCGACACTGATGATGACGAGATCGTCCATCTTCACGGTCCTTCTCCTCGGTTACCCTGATACGCACGACGCCGTGTCGACTCGCCTGGGCTTTCAATTATTGATGCTTCGTCACTTTATGGCGGACAGCCCGGATTGCAAGCGGTTTCGGCCCGCCTGCCATCAGGCGCGGCGGATCATGCCGCCGTCGACACAGATCGTCTGGCCGGTGATGAACGAGGCCTCGTCGGACAGCAGGAACAGCACGGCATTGGCCTGTTCGTCGGTCTCGCCGATGCGGCCAAGCGGCATTTGCGCAACGATGTTCCTGATGATGGTTTCGTCGACTTCCTTCATCGCGCCGGTCATCGTCGGCCCTGGCGCCACGCCGTTGACGCGGATGTTCCTTGCCCCGAGTTCGACCGCCAGCGCAGCCGTAAGCCCATTGGTGCCCAGCTTTGAAATGCCGTAATAGGCACCCACCGGCCCGCTGAGATAGGCCGCCGTCGACGACTGGTTGACGATGGCGCCACCGCCGCGCGCCACGATCAGCGGCGCCACCGCGCGGGTGACGAACAAGGCGCCGTGCAAGTTGACCGCCATGAACTTCAGGTAATAGTCGACCTCGACCGTCAGCAGCGGTTCGTAACGCATGCCGGCAAAAATCGCCGCGTTGTTGACGAGGTAATCCACCCCGCCGAACACCGATTGCGTCTCGTCGGCCAGCGCCTGACACGAAGCCGGATCGGACACGTCGACGCGCACGAAGGCGGCCCTGCCGCCTGTCGCGGTGATCTCGTCGGCAACCCGCTGGCCTTGTTCGGCGTTGATTTCGGCCACGACAACCGCCGCACCCTCGGCCGCAAGCCGCCTGGCATAAGTTTCGCCGATGCCCTGGCCCGCGCCGGTCACGATCGCCACCTTGTTTTCAAATCGCATCGTCACTCTCCCAAATGATTTTGTCAGGCGATTGCGCCCTTGCCCTTCAACGCTTCGATGCGGTCCCAATCGAGCCCGAGTTCCATCAGGAACATCTCGGTGTGCTCTGACGCTTCGGGTGCGCGGGTGTTGGTTGCGCCCTGTTTGTTGAACTGCACCGGGTTGGCCACCAGCTTGATCGGCGCGCCGCCATCGGCGGATTCGACTTCGAAAATGAAGTCGTTGGCCAGCACCTGCTCGTCATGGGCGACATCGGCCGGCGACTGATAGGCCGCCCATTGCCCGCGCATCGTCTTCAAATGCTGCGTCCAGTACGCAAAAGTGTTGTCCGCGATTGCGACTTTGACCAGCGCATGCGCGGCAGGCGCATTGGCCATCAGGTCCTCGACTTTGGCAAAGCGTGCATCCTGCGCATATTCGGCCAGGCCGAGGTGGGCAAACGTGTCCTCGATCAACGGGCCGGGCGACAGCACGGTCAGATTGATGAAACCGCCGTCCGATGTCTTGAACACCCCCATGAACGGATTGGTGCCGACGGCATCCTGACCCGGCAGCGGGTTCCTGAACGGGTTCTGCTTCAGTTCGATGCAGACATCGATGCTGCATGCGGTGGCCCAGATGCCCGACGACAGCAGCGACACGTCGACTTCGGTCGCTTCGCCGGTCCGTTCGCGATGGAACAGCGCGGCGGCGATGCCGCCGGCAATGTTCATGCCGCCGATGGTGTCGCCATAGGCCGGGCCGGGCTGGGTCAGCGGCCCATCGAGTTCCTCGGGCGTGACCAGGATCGCCGAGCCGCCGCGCGCCCAATAGGCGGTCGAGTCGAACCCGCCCTTTTCGCGTTCCGGCCCCTTTTCGCCAAACGCCGATCCGCGCACATAGATGATGTCCGGATTGGCGGCGCGAATGTGTTCGAGGTCGATTTTCAGCTTTTGCCGATGCTGCGGCAGATAGTTGGTCAGGAACACGTCGCAGGTCTTGGCGATGTCATAAATCAGCGCCTGGCCTTCCGGCGTCGAGACATCGACGCCGACGCTGCGCTTGCCCCGGTTGGGATGCTGCATCAGCGACGACCGCTGCGGATTGACCGCCAGACGTTGCAATTCCTTGATCCCGCGCTGGGCATCGCCGCGCACCGGATGTTCGATCTTGATCACGTCCGCGCCCCAGTCGGTCAGCACCGCGCCGGCCGCCGGCACAAAGGTAAACTGTGCGATTTCAAGGACACGCACGCCTTTCATGACATGTGTCATCGTGTTGTTCCTCTCAGGCGCCGTGGAATCCGACGGTCTTGATATATGTGAACTCGTTGAGCCCATCCTCGCCATATTCGCGGCCATAGCCGGAGCGTTTGATGCCGCCGAACGGCGCATGGCTCGACATCTTGCCCGACCCGCCGTTGATCGAGACGCTGCCGGTGCGGATCTGCAACGCCAGTTCATAGGCCAGACCGACATTGGCCGAGAAAATTCCGCCCGACAGGCCGAAATCGCTGTCGTTGGCAAGCGCGACCGCCTCCTCGTCGGTGTCAAAGCCGATCACCGCGCCGATCGGGCCAAACACCTCTTCCTGCGCCAGCCGCGACGTGTTCGAGACATTGTCGAACAGTGTCGGCTCGTAATAGAACCCCTTGTCGAAACCGGCAGGCCGCTTGCCGCCGGTGACGAGTGTCGCCCCTTCGGCAAGGGCGATGTCGACATAATCCTCGGTCCGCTTGCGCGCCACTTCGCGAATCAGCGGCCCGAACGTCACGCTCGGGTCAGCCGGGTTGCCGATCTTGAGGTGCCCCAGCACCCCCTTCAACGTTTCGACGAACTGCGCGCGGATCGAATTGTGCACCAGATGCCGCGTGTGCAAAGCGCAGCCCTGACCCGAATGCGTGCAGAAGAACGAGGCACCGATGGCGGCCTGGACAATGTCGGCATCGGCGCGGACGATCAGCGCCGATTTGCCGCCCAGTTCCATCACGCACCGTTTCAGTGTCGGTGCCGCCTGCGCCTGGATCAGCGCGCCCACTTTGTCGGAGCCGGTGAAATGCACCAGATCGACACGCTTGTCGCTGGTCAGCAACGCGCTGGCCTCGATCCCGCCGGTGACCACGTTGAGCACGCCCTTGGGCAAGCCGACTTCATCGGCGATTTCACCCAGGATCAGCGCCTCGATCGGCGTGTAGGGCGATGGTTTGAGCACGACGGTGCAGCCGATCGCGAGAGCGGGGATCATTTTGCCGATATTGAGGAAGAAGGGGAAATTGTAGGGCGTGATCGCCGCGACGACGCCGACCGGTTCGCGCGAAATCACGCCGGCGCCCAGCGTGATCGTGCCTTGCGCATTGGCAGCGGTTTCAACCGGCAACGGCGTCACCGCCGGGCGTGCCGACAAGTCGACCATGTGCCGGGCATGTGCCATCGGGATGCCATATTGCAGATAGTCGGCCAGCATCTGGGTCGACCCGGCCTCGGCCACGATCAACTGCACGATTTCCGCCTTGCGGCGATCGATCGCGTCGAGAAAGGCGTGCAATTTCGCCTGTCGCTCGACCTGTTTCAGCCTTGGCCACGGGCCCCTGTCGAACGCGTCGCGCGCCGCGCCGATGGCCTCAAGCACCAGCGCCGCCGTGCCGACCGGCGCCGTCGCCAGCACGCTCTCGTCCGCCGGGTTGATGACCACCTCGACATCGTCGACCGCGACCCATTCACCGTTGATATAAAGACTATGGGGATTTTTGAGAAACGCCATGGGCTTGCATCCTGTCCACTGCCGGAACGCGGTCCCGATCTGATCGTTGAGAATTGACTATTCTTCAACTTTTAGGATCTTGGCCGCGAGCCGTCAATGTCAAAACGCGCGCGCCAAGCCCGGCGTATCCTCCCCGGACCGGGGTTAAGGGATGCACACATCCGGTGCATCGATATCTTCGCTGGTGCCGGAACCACAACCTTGGCGACGAGCTTGCGGCACTCGGCCGACAAGTATTTGATCTAAAAAAGATCCGTTCGTGCTGAACCTGTCGAAGCATGCGCGCCGAGGTTTGCCAAGCGCGCGTGCAATAGTGCCCGGATCGACTGCCCCGCGCGTGCTACGACAGGCGCAGCACGAACCGATCATTATGATTTATATGGATAAAAATCCACATCACTGAGATGTGCGAAACGCCTGGCCCCGAACCTGGGAGGATCCTGTTTTCGCCGGGTATGAAAGGTTCGCTAGTAATCGCCGTCGGCGATCGACTGGAAGGCGGCCTCAAGCCACCGGCGGCTGGCCGGATCAAGCGCGCCTTTCCATTCGTCCAGCGGATAGAGCAGGCGATAGGTAAAAAACCCGGCCGCCAGAGTCAGGATCAGCGTGGCCCGCGAACTGCCGGTGGCGCCGCCGAACCATGCCGCCAGCGGCGCATGGATCCTTTCGCGCAGAGTGGCATCGGCAATCGCCCGCGCTTCGGGATCGCCCGACGACAGCACCAGAATGTGCAGCGCGTTGATGCGGTCTTCGGGTTCGGCGACAAAGGCGGCGACCAGTTGCTTGCCGAAACTGGCGCGGTCCGGCGCGGTCAGGACGCCAAGGTCGAGCAATCCGTTAAGCGCTTCGGCAAACAGTTTCTCCTTCGACCCGAAATAACGGATCGCCAGGGCCGGATTGACGCCGGCGGCGGCCGCGATCACGCGCAAGCCCGACGCCGCATAGCCACGCGTCGAAAACGCGCGCTGGGCGGCCAGCAGGATATCCGCGCGCGTCTTGTCGGCATCTTTGCGTCGAACTGTCATGGCCGGGCTTATAGCCATAACCCGAGGCTTGACAACGATGTAAACCATCGTTTACAAATCAGCCACGGCCGATGCGCCGCATGCATAACCGGTTTGACCGGACAAGCGGGAAACACGCCCGCCATCCAGAACAGACCTTGCCCCCGGAGAGACCTGACATGACAATCGTCCCACCCACTGTATCGCTGCATATCGGCGGCGAAGCGCGCGCCGCCGGCTCTGGCGGGGTGCACCGGCATTGCAATCCGGTCACCGGAGACGTCCAGGCGGAAATCCCGCTCGCGGGCGCCAGCGAAGTGGCAGAAGCCGTCGCCCGGGCACAAGCCGCGCGCGAAGGCTGGCGGCGGACATCGCCGGAAACCCGGCGTGCGATTCTCAACCGGCTGGCGGACCTGATCGAAGCCAACACCGATGCCTTTGCCCAGGCGGCGGCGCTCGACGGCGGCACGCCGCTGACGGCCGGGGCCCACGGGGTCGCGCTGGCGGTCAGTTGGACGCGCTATTACGCGGGCTGGTGCGACAAGCTGTCGGGCGAACTGATCAGCACGTTCGACACGCGCGGCGAATTTTCCTACACCGTGCCCGAACCGATCGGCATTGTCGGGATCATCATCACCTGGAACGGCCCGCTGATTTCGCTCGGCATGAAAGTCGGCCCGGCGCTGGCCGCCGGCAACTGCGTGATCGTCAAGCCCGCCGAAATCACCCCGTTCGCGCCCGAACTGTTTGCGCGCCTGTGCAAGGAAGCGGGCGTTCCAGACGGCGTGCTGAGCATCATGCCCGGCAATGCCGAAGCGGGCGACGCGCTTGTCCGCAACGACAAAGTGGAACTGATCAGCTTTACCGGCGGGCCGATCACCGCGCGCAAGATCATGGCCGCCTGTGCCGAACAGATCAAGCCGTGCGTGATGGAACTGGGCGGCAAATCGGCCAGCCTGCTGTTCCCCGATGCCGATATCGACGCCGCCTGCCAGCGCGCGGTGTTCTGGACCATCGGCATTCTAGCCGGGCAAGGCTGCGCGCTGCCCACGCGGTTGCTGGTCCATGCCGATATCTATGACGACGTGCTCGAGAGGCTGACCGCGATCGCCAGCCAGTACAAAGTCGGCAATCCGTTCGACGCCAGCGTGCAAGTCGGCCCGGTGATCAACGCCGCCGCCGTCGATCGCATCCTGGGCATGTTCGAGCGCGTCCGCACCGAGGGCAGCGGCCGGTTCCTGCTCGGCGGCAACCGCTGCGGCGGCGATCTGGCCAAAGGCAATTTCATCGAACCGACACTGATCGCCGATGTCGATCCGGACAGCGAAATCGCCCAGGTGGAAATTTTCGGCCCGGCGCTGATCGTGATCAAATTCACCGATGACGACGATGCCGTGCGGATCGCCAACAACAGCAAATATGGCCTGGCCGCCTATATCCAGTCGAACGACCTCAAGCGGGTGCATTCGCTCGCCGAACGGCTCTATTCGGGCGGGGTCTATGTCAATGGTGCGACCCAGATCAACGCGCACACGCCGTTCGGCGGGGTCGGCATTTCCGGCTTCGGCAAAGAGGGCGGCAAGGCCGGGATCGAAGAGTTCCTGCGCTATAAGACTGTAACGATTGCCTGAAGAGAGAGCGAAGACTTTACGGGAGAAAGCCGATGGACTTTACCAATGACGCATTCCGTCTCGACGGCAAAGTCGCCATCGTCACCGGGGCCGGCGGGCGCGGCAATTCGATCGGCCGGGCTTATGCAGTCGCGCTGGCCAGTGCCGGTGCCAGCGTGGTCGTCGCCGACCTGAATGGCGAGGGCGCGCAAAGCGTCGCCGACGAAATAACCGGCGCGGGCGGCAAAGCCGTGGCGGTGCAAGTGGACATCACCGACACGGCCTCGGTCGAGGCGCTGGCCACGCGGGCAAAAGCGGCGTTTGGCGGGATCGACATCCTGGTCAACAACGCCGCACTGATGGTCGAAATCGTCGACAAGCCGCTGTTCCAGACCGACCGCGCCCGCTTTGACAAAGGCATCGCCGTCAATCTGTGGGGCGCGATCAACTGCGCCCAGGTCATCGCGCCATCGCTTGCCGAACGCGGCGGCGGGTCGATCGTCAACCAGCTATCTGCCGGGGCGTTCCCCGCGCAGACGTTCTATGGTGTCACCAAGATCGCGCTGCTGGGCGCAACCACCGCGCTGGCGACCGAACTTGGCCCGCAAGGCATCCGCGTCAATGCGATCGCGCCGGGCATGACCAAAAGCGATGCCGGCCTTGCCCTGACCCCCGACGACAGCCCGCTGGTGCAATATGTCGAGGCCAAGACCCCGATCCAGGGCCGCGACACACCCGATGCATTGTGCGGCGCGCTGCTGTTGCTGGTTTCGCCGGCCGGCCGCTGGATGACCGGCCAGGTGCTCAATGTCGATGGCGGCTGGGTGATGCGCAACTGATACGGCCCGATGCCCGGTCCGGGCCGGGCATCAGGCCGCGCCCAACACATGCGCGATCATGTGGGCGGATGAATCGATCAGCGCGTCAAAGCTGAGGCCGCCTTCACGACGCGTTGTCGGGCCGACCGCGGCAAGCCGTTCGAGCAAAGTCATGATCGCCCCGGCGGTCGACAGGGGATGCAGGCTACCGGTGACTTTGCCGAGGCGTTGCGCCGCCTCGACCCGCTTCGACAGCGCCGCCAGGATCGGTGCGGCCGAGCGATAGCGCGCCTCCAGAAAGCGCGCATCGCCTTCCTCTGCGGCGAGGTTGCGCACGCGAAACACCGTCCGGAAAGAGCCCCAGATATCGCAATAGAGCTGGACAAATTCGCGCGCCAGACCAAGCCCGCGATCGTCGCACCAATCCTTGTCGAGCAAGTCCATCAGTTCGGGCTGGTTGAGGTCGGCATGCTCGAGCGCGGCCAGCACGACTTCGGGAACGCCCTCGAAATAGACATAGAACGTCGCTGCCGACGTTTCGGCGGTCCGCGCCACTTCGGCCACCGTCAGATCGCGAAGCCCACGGGTTTCGAGCAGATCGATGGTCACATCGATCAGCCGCTGGCGCGTCCTGCGCCCCTTTGCGCCAAGCCGCTGGCCATTCTGGTTGACCGCGGCCGAAGGCTTTTGAGCCGTATTCAACAAGGCGTGCCCCCCTGGCCACCGACCCGTTCATGACCTGTCATTTTCACACCTTACGACAATCTGGCCCCGGCCGCGACATGCAACCGCGCCCGTCGGCCAAAAAGATGACTATCCGTCAAAAACCATTGTCGGCAGCCCCGATCGGCGGCATGTAAGCCGCCAAAGCCAGTTTGTTAAGCAAAAGAGGTGCGGAATGGGCGTGCTGGACGGGAAAGTCGCCATTGTCACCGGCGGATCGAAAGGCATGGGGCGCCATTTCATCGCGACCCTGGTCGAGGCGGGGGCACGCGTTGCATGTCTGGCGCGCCAGTCGGCGGAACTCGCCAGTCTGCCCGACCAGTTCGGCGATGCGGTGCTGCCGCTCGCCTGCGATGTCTCGTCACCGGATCAGGTCAACGCGGCGGTCACAGCGATCATCGCCAAGTTCGGGCAACTCGATATTGTTGTCAACAACGCCGCCATGTTTCACCCGTTTGCGATCGAAACCGCGACCGACGAACAGATCGACCGCCATATCGGGCTCAATATCAAGGGCGTGATCTGGCTCTCGCGCGCGGCGATCCCCCATCTGCGCGCGACGCGCGGCCAGATCGTGACGATTTCGAGCGAGTCGGTGCGCCGCCCCTTTCCGATGCTGGCGGTCTATGGCGCCACCAAGGCCGCAATCGAGACCTTCTCTGAAGCGTTGCGCGATGAATTGCGCTCTGAACAGATCAGAGTGTCGATCCTGCGGTCGGGTTCGGTCGCCGGCGGCAGCGGATCGGCGGAATGGCCCGAGGGTGCGGGCGCGGCGTTCTACCAAAAGATCCTCGAAACCGGGCACGCGCACATGGCCGGCGAGGCCGCCTCGCCGCAATCGATGGCCAAAGCGCTGCTGGCGATCGTCACGCTGCCCGCCGACGTCAGCGCCGACCTGATCGAAGTCCGCGCCGCGCGGGCCGGCATTCCCGAGGGCTCGAAAAATTCCTAAGCAGGGATTCGTAGCTTATCCAACGGAACCGGCATGCGCTCTTCATTGAGGGCGTGGACGGCGTTATGGATGGCTTGATCGAGCGCGTCGGCATCGGCGAAGGTTTTGTGGGCGAGAT
>Ga0116227_10008358_pt1 | contig 19587 bp, 20 predicted proteins | sample S1TSphgellanicum_FD_89693 | JGI IMG/M metagenome (GOLD analysis project Ga0116227, IMG submission 89693) | Host-associated microbial communities from peat moss isolated from Minnesota, USA - S1T2_Fb - Sphagnum magellanicum MG | ecosystem: Host-associated > Plants > Peat moss > Unclassified... | reverse complement strand
TTCCCAATGTGATGAATCCTTTTGTGACATCAATATCATTAGCTAATTTCTAGACATGACAAAGAAGGCTCAAAAGCTTCACATTTGGTTTAGGGTCATTCATCAAACCATTTCCTTTTTTTCATTTTTTGGATATGTAATGATTCTTTTATGAAAGCCAATTTTACAAAATCTTGGTTTCCATTCTTCATGAAATGAAAAACATATTTTGGGTTTTTGGGATGGTCTTTCAAATTATGAATGCTCCACTCAAAGAGTTTTTTTTTAAAGTTTCCATATTTGAAGCTTCACTTTTACAATTTATGGATTGTTTCCAAGGAATTTTCCAATAGCTTTTTATATTATTATTGGGCAAATCATTACACCAAACACATGGCATCCACGTATTAGTCCTTGTTTACTAGGTTAATCATTTATGCCATGTGTAGTTGTATTGATCTAGTTTTGGATGCCATGTTTTGGCATAGTGAATACTTGTTCCATTAAATCAATTAGTTAGGATTTAAATTTATTTCCAATATGTGTCTTATATAATAAGTTACTACATTGTTATTAAACATTGGGATTTGGAATTGAATTATATTTGCATGAAAAAATCCAAATTTAGTAGCCCCTAAGTAGAACCTTAACCAAGGGGCCCATTGGGTTGAATGTTTTATTTCATATAATGAACCCAACGGCCCCTAGGTTGAAAGTTCCACTTGGGGTCACCAGGTTCATTATGCACTTAGCATCTCTAGTAGTGATACAAACTTGGCATCCCCCGAGTAAAACACCCAACTAAGGGGGCATTCGGTTGAATGTTTTATTTCATATGCATAAGGAACTTGATGGCCCCTATGTAAAACATTCAAATTGGGGGGTCATTAGGTTCATTATGCACCTAGCACCTTTGGTAGTAATATGAATTCAACATCCCTTAGATAAAAGACCCAACCAAATGCAAACACAATAAAAGGAGCCACAAGGTGTATGGACAATGCTTAAAACTATAATTTTATGGATTTGAAAAATCATAAAAAGAGCATAATGAATTGGATTGTCAATTTCTTTTCCTTTTAAAGTCCCATTATTTATAAATTTTCATCGTTCAAAACTTGATGCAAATTGATGATGTTTCAAGAGTCCTTTTACACGTTCAAAACAATTGAAGACAATGGTTTTTTTTTAAATGTCCTTTTTCCTTATCAAATGTACAACATTCGTTTTCAAAATTGGACAAGATTTTTACAATGATGATTATAAAAGAAAAAGCACTTGAAATTGGTAAAATTCATTTTAAAACACATTTGAACATATTTGTTTCAAACATGCTTTTGACTTTGAAAATTATGAATTTTGAAAATGTGTTTTTTTTAAATTATTCATTTTTGTGTTATTTAAAGGGTGGATGCATGATATATAATTGATATAGAAGAAATAATAATAGTAAGTAATTATATATTTAGAACACAACCCTAAATTAGGTATGAAAAATGTAAAAATTAGAAAAATCAACCAAGGATGCAAGGTGTCAAATGTAGTCCCTGGAAAGAATTTAAACCTTGGTGCCCATGGCTATTTTTACTATAGCACATTAACTTTTCAATGAAGGACATGTGATGTGTTAATTAAGGATAGATTCTTTGAGTGGAAGGAACCATGATTCAAATTTGATAGAAAACATTTTATTGCATGTTCACCTTCCCCAACAAATAATCTTTTTAAAATGGAAACCTTATCATTTTTGCTAAAAGAATGTAAAATGCCTTAAATATACCTTCCATTAATCTAGACTCTAGTGATAGGTACATTGAATGATGTGCAAATTGAGAAAATTGGAAAATGGATGAAAGTGGAATAAGTTTGTGATAGTCAAACATTAGATGATATGAAATTGTGAACTAATGATCAAGCAATGATAATATGTGGGTTAGGAAAGGTGGCAATTTTGGGGGAAAAAAAAATGAAATAAGATGGAACACTAAAAAGAGTTAAACATTGAATGATATGTGGATTGGGATAAAAGGATCGAAGGAGGTTTAACCAAAGATAAAAATGGATTAAATGATGACAATTTAAGGCAACATTTGAGAGTGTCAAACCTTGAGAAGGAAGTGGATGAAATGAAGATCATGAAAAGAAAATTTCAAAAATGATAATTGATGAATCAAAAGTCAGGAACCATAAGATTCGGGAAAGATGAAAAATCATAAAATCAAAGGGAAGAAAGATCAAATCCAAAAAGACTGATTACATGGGCATAGGCCCAATTCAACCTAGGGGGCACTAGGATCATCTTTTTTTTTATCAATTTAAAATAATAATATCATTAAGAATTTATGTCAGATTTTAAAGTGTACTAGCGCAAAATTTATACAAAACCCTCCATATAAATGATTGAAATATTATACACACACACACACACACATATCCTTGCATAATCACAAAATTAATAGATGATTCAAAACCCTAAATTCAATACATAAACATATGATTTTTTGCATATTATTTCAGAAATTAGAAAGAAAGACATAAATAGATATTAATTAGTACCAAAATCCTGGTTGAAAATTTTGGTGTTATCATGAACCTTAAATTAGTGGTCACTAGGTTTTCAACCTTCATAATTGAATTTACAATTAATAAATGAAAAAATAAAAATACAAAGTCACTTAGGCAAGAATAATGACCATCAATTGCTAGCAACTAAAAAAATATGTATTTCTTTTCAAATACCTAAAGCTAGTGATCACCAAGTTTTCAACCTTTGTTATTTAATAATTTGTAATTATAAAGTCATTAGGTTCTAGGTATAAAATCATTCAAGGCAAGTAAAGAGTATGACCATCATGTTAACAATTAAGAAAATTTATACTTCTTTTTTAAATATAAAATGTTGCAAGGTTTGGTATATTAGGAAAATCAATCCTTAAATATCATTACAAAAATAAAGTTTTACCTAATATATTGTTACCATGTACATAAAAAATCCTACATAGCCATGAACTTGTTAATTTAGAAAGTTGAATTCAAAGAATATAATTACACATCAGCAAATGAATTTATTATATCAAGATTTTGTTTGGCCTTGCTAGCATGAAAAACATTAGTATTTACAGTGCTATTATTTATCACATTACTTTGTGCACAAAAGGAAAATATATCATTGCAAATATCATTCATGGACAACTATAATTGCAACTATATCAAGCCATTGTTTCGGATATCTCAAATTGCATTTGCATTTTTTCTACCAACAATCTTCATGTAATTCTTTATCATTTTGACTCCTTTTTTCACTAGCACCCACCATTAAATACAAAACATTCTTAAATGTTCATCCAACTCATCCTTGACAACTTCACATTCAACTTTTCCCATCCACCTAGGATATAATTAAGGATCAATGAACTTTGAAAAAAAAAATCTTGATGCATGGTGTGTATGTGGAGTTGTCTTCAACATGGATCAGTATTTTCAGGCCCATAATGTAGATCAAGGATGATTGGGTCTTTAGGATTGATCTCATCAACAATGGTAGGTGCAAGACCTAAGACATTGTGATTGAATCTCCAATTGTTGGAAGGCCAAAAACCTTCCAAAAGGATTGGAATTTGAGGAGGTCAAGGTTTTGATAATGCAACTAGAATACCCATTTTTTGAATGTAAATATCATTCATTGACATCCCCAACTTCCAAAACTCCACATACTTAAAATGCCACTATTGGTGAATTTATCTTTCTCAATTGACCTCAATGCATCATTTCCCCATATCAAGTGGAAGGGAACAAGTTTTGGAACTTTGCTTAAAAGCTTTGGAAACTAGAACTGTCCACTTGCCACAACCAAATTGGAGCTTTGTCCTTTGGACTCCAAATGGCATTAAAAGGAGACATTTTGTATTACATAACCAGCCATCCATTAAAATCCATAAAGAAATGAAAAAGATGCATGTCAATATGCCCCACCAAGGTTTTTAAAGGTGAAAATCCTTTATGATGTACCACTTGAGACAAGAAGAACCTATTCCTTATTATAATCCTTTTTCCCCAATATTTTGATCCCCATCAAAACTAATGAGTGAAAAAATGTCAAATATTTCATAAGTACCATATTTTAAACCATTATAATTATAAATTTCATCATAATCATACATAAATGTGTCTTTACATGGTTAAAAAGACTAGGTAAAAATTACAAAAAAGGGTGATGTTGTCATGATTTGGTACAACTTAAAATATTTGGACCTTAAAACCATCTTTGAAATATTTTTGAACCTAGGATTTGAAATCAAAAGTCTCTTGAATGAGTTGGGAAATGAAAGGCCAATCTTGGGATATCATTAACACTTGCATCAAGTTTGCTAAAATATAATTATTATGTTCTTTCAACTTTTTGGATAGATATCCAAAACTTCCATCAATGTCGTTGTGGGTGTGTTGAACAATTGAAAACCCCCATTGCGCCTCATCAAACACTTTTTCTACATCTAGCAAAAAAAAAATGCAAGCAAGTGATGGTTTTTGTTATCCTTAATACAATTGTTCATTTGAAGTAGTAGTTTTCTAGGCAAAGGCTTCATTCCAAGAAGGTTTTCTAGAATCTTCAAAGAATTTAATCATTTTCAACTTCCTTGCATTAATTCAATCTCAAGGTCTAGCCCACATTCTCTTGAATAAGAAATTTTCTAAGTAGTATCCAAGAGCGTATTTTTATAACAAATTTATGACAAATGTCATATCAGACGTTTTTGGTTGGAACCGTCGAATTAAAATCATCCATATATACCAAGTGTCATATAGTGGAAGCTTTAGATAATGCTTCTAATATTTGTTAGATATTAGTTTAAGTATGTAAAGAAACCACTAGTTCAATAAAATATCAAATAACCAAATCAAAATATATATAAAATATAATTTTATGTTATGTTATGTTATATTATATTATCTTTTATATATATACAAGATTCGGCCATAGGGTGTGGGGTAGCCAAATGTCACATTTGTTCATTCTAACATAGTTTTGGGTTGGGCTTTAGGGTTATGTGTTCATTATTACTTTTCCTCCTTTCTCTCATCTCCTTCTCTTTTTATTGTGTTTTGTGAATATTGGAAACAAATGCAAAAGAAAAAGCAAGACACATGTAGTGGAGGAGATGAAGCACTTGCAAAAGGAGACACTTGCAAGTAAGATAATTTTTTGTCTTTTGGGTGAACGCACACTAAGGTGGACCAAAAATGGCACATATGGAATCCACAATTTTACTTTTTCAGAATTTTTAATTCAAATGTTTGGTGTTTTAGGAATGTAAAATTGTCCATTTGAAAGTAGGTGGCAAGTGGAATACTTAAACTTTAAATTTACAAGTTTTTAAATTGTAACACATGTTTTGATTTGATTAATTAAAGGAAAAATTAGAAACAAAAACATGGGTTTTTCCAATTTTCATAATTGGCAAATGCTATGTATGATAGTAATGTTAGTTTTTACAAAACAAAATTTTTCAATTTTTCCATTTTAATAAATCATTGATTTTATAGACTACTAGCAATCTTATGCAAACCTAATAAAATAAAATATTAGACTTGCTTGTAAACCTTTATTTTAACATTACAATAACCTCATAATCATACCAAAATGAAAAAATCAACATTTCACACATGTTTATTATGTAGTAAAGGTCCATAAAAGTTTTTATGAATTGTGACAAAGAATGTTACATCATTTCAAAAGTCCAGCTTGTGATGAAATGATGACATTTTATTTTCAAATTTTTAAATATGATTCTATAGGTGTTATAGATTAATTAAATGAGTCCTTTCTATAATTTCAATCAAATCCCAGCACATATTATACTAAACTTAAAGGTATTCCCCCAAAAAATGGATTGTCTAATGTGCAACTACCCTTTTCCAATCTTCCATTGTTGCATTTTTGTCTCTTTTTTTGGTGTTGTTTATGTGTATGTTTATGTTTCTCTCTTAGTTTCTTATGTGTTTTTGTGTGTTTCTATTTGTAAATTTATGTGGTTTTTTGTACTTGTTTGTACTTTTTTATGTTTAACCTCCAAATGTTGCAATAATTCTATGTAAAATATTTTAAAGGTTCGCAAGGTTTGTGAAATTTTTGAAAGCATAAATGGAAATGGTAGAAAGGAAAGAAAATGTGCATTGGTTTATGAAAATTTTAAAAAGGTCTAATGGTGATATTTTTTTTACCAACCACTAGGATATGGACATTTCAATCTATATTAGCCAAAAACTTGTGCACATTGTGTGTGTCTATTTTTATGTGTATGTGAGTGTTTGTGTATATCTACGAGTGAGTGTATTTATCTATGTATATTTCCTTTCATTTCAATTCCTTACAATTGGTTATGATTAATTTTATTGGAATATTCTAGTGAAATGTAAGAGGAGTTTTCAATGTCACCTTGCACCTTGTCTTTAAACCCAAAAAATGACTTCATCTAGAATGAATCATAAATCAAACTCGATTTAATGTACAAGGTATAATGCATAAGGCTTAGGGTTTAATTTTAGGGTATAGGCTATAAGGTATAAGGTTCAAGGTTTAGGCTAGGGTTTAAGGTTAAATTCTAGAGTTTAAAGTGTAAATCAAGGTTCCATTAAGGCGAATAATGAATCTAACAACCCCCAAGTTGAACTTTCAACCTAGGGGGACCACCATGTTCATATTATTAGTAAAGGCCGCAAGTGCATAATGAACCCAATAGCCCTCAAGTTGAATTTTCAACCTTGTGGATCATCATCTTCATTATGCATTTGAAATAACACACTCAACCTTGTGGCCCCTCAGTTGGGTGACTATGTTTCAAAATTTGAAAAAAAAATTGAAAAAATGTCTTCTTGATGAGCACCTTGTCATTTAACAATGTTGACTATGAACCTTGCTGAAGTAGTGCAGATTTTTAGTCCATTCCAACCCAATCTAATAGAGGTTCATATGCCATTAAAAATTTATATCAATTTGATGTCAACCCTTTGGGGTGTGAGGGGAAACACATTGCCCCCTTACAAGAGTTTTGGAGGCAATAAAGTTATCCATAAAGTAACCCTGTCTTCACCCTGTCTTTGGGCCTCCTGTCACCCCTATCCCCTCTTTCAGTGGTATCCGCAAACTAAAGACATATTAATAAATCTCAGTATGAAATGCTGCAACTCCGCATTTAATGCACAAGGTTCGAGACTGAATATAGTAGTTGTACAGTGCGGTGCAGTGAAAATATATGTAGCTACAATGGAGGCGCTCAGGAAAAAGGGAAGACAGGATGAAACTCAGTTTCCCACCAAAATTGATGGTTTTTTGAGTTTCATCCCCCATTGAATGCTAATATACTGTTTTGCAGGTTTTTTAAAAATCTCACCCTGTGTGTGACCAAATTTAGGGTTTTTCTTACTTTACGGATAACTCTAATAGCTTTAGAAATATCACTTAAGGTGAAATGGGACATACAGGAACCACCTAAGAGTTCTCACCCTTCAAAGCCCGTATCTGCCCAACATTGGTTATTTCCATTGGTTATTTCCTTTGATGAAGTGATAACAATGCAATAGACCATGATACCATCAGTCTCCCCTTGGGCACACTTATGCTCTTGCTGTCTAAATTGTGGTTGAACGTTTTCAAATATCATAGTACCTTCTCAAGTTCCACACTTGGGTGCCCAATATTTATTTTATTTTTCAAACTCCACTTGGTCAGTAAGAAAATAATTAATGAAATTTCGAAAATAAATATAGCCAACTTCTTTGTAGTTTTCTGAATGTTGACCCTGTAACATAATGACAATTTTTCCAACATCTTATATTGCATCTTTTTGCAAAAATGGGGAGACATAATAATTATAGGATAGAGAATCAATGCCAATTATTGAATACTTGCTCTACAATGGACTGGTTTAAAAGCAAGAGGCCCTCAGGTTTCCACCAATCTTTGTATTTTGTGCTCTCTTATTATTTTTTAAAAAATTTGGCATTCCAAACAAATGATTTCTAGAATATTAGGCATTTCTAAAAATAATTCAATCATTACCAAACCTGAAAAAGTACTATGATAGGTAGTTGGTCACACAAAGACAAATCTTGGTCCACTTCTCTATAGGCAAGTCATTTGTGGTCATGTAAATCACTTTTACCTTAACCCATGCCCCCACACCAATACCCAAATATAATAGACAAAGGTGTAAAATTACATGAGGATCATGCCATGACATTTCCATTAATTTTATTCAGTTTTAATTGAAATTACACTTCAAATTAGATTATTCTTTTTATATATATACAATTATGTTACTTAAGAAAACACTACAACTATGACTATTAGAAAATTGCATGAGAAGGAAATTAAACATGATACATAAAAATTTGAGTGAAGAAATCTTTGAAATATTTGAAGTATCAAATTATTTACCTCCTGGTAACTAATTGTAAAGCTCTAAATTTTAATGACAAGAAATTTTGATGAACTAATATGTCGTGATATTTTGGAATCTATTATATGATCATCCTTGGACAATTTTTAAAACATTTTTTATCATATGGTCGTCCCTTAACATTTTCAAAGACAATTCAAAATATAACAACCTCATTTTCAAATCTAACTACCTCACTTTATTATTAATAATTATCTCTTTTCATACTAACTACTTTCATCCTAATAATTATCTCATTGTTTTTCCTAATATCTACTTCCACTTTTACCACTACCTCACCTTTTTTCCATACTCGTCAACATGAATATGAAAAGACAAATTAACATGTATTTTCATGTCCATGATACGTATATTAATTTGGATTAAATTTGACACTGACATAAATAATGATTAATTATTGAAAATTGTATGAAAACATAAGAAGAAAAAAAGAATGTTCATCATCATTGGTACTACATAGCACTATGGAGCCCAAATTACTAAGTATTTTATGTAAATACGTTCAACAACATTTTTTTTTTGGTGCAAATTTTCGCCAAAAGGCTTAAAAAAATAGGGTCTATAAATGGTATAAAAAGTAGAATAAAAATAAAAATTAGGGCATCGCCAAAAGCGATTAAGGCATTGATGGGTGATCATGACCGCCCTTTCATCATCAATCAACAAGGAGCCAGCTCCGATATAGATCATAGAAAATCCCATCGCCAAACACTTTCATCTCATCTCTCATAATTGCCTCCCTCCTTCTCCTAGTCACCTCCTTTTTTGTCATCTTTCCTTTTTCGCCATCTCCTTCTTTGCCATCTTTTCTTATTCATTCATTGTAGATTTCACCAATAGAAGATCTTTAAGCAATTAAGCTTGATTTTGTGATTAGTAAGTGATTACACATATTTGTTGAAGCCTTGAAGGTTGGTCATTGAAACTTTAGGCTTTTAGATTTAGTGAATCAAAAATCATGAATGTGCCGACATTTTTCACAAGATTCTTAGCTTGCTATTGGAATTGGAAGCATTGTCACTAATCATAAGCTTTAGTTCCAAGCCTCTATAAATAATACATCCATGGATTTGCAAGAAAGACCTCAAGATGGAATTGGGAAAAAATGGAGTTTGGAGCTCCAAATGCGAAAGCTCAGATTTTGGGAGTCAAGTCACTAATTCATCTTGGTTGGTTTCTATTCATCATTGAGGTGTGATCAGAAACCTTGAACCATAATTTATAGCAGGTTCCTTACAAAAGAAGTAACCATTCTTTTTTTTGTTGCTATTTTCCTTCACATTTTCTTGAACATGGGACTTGACTTTTTTGTTGAAGCTTTGTAAATTATTTGTTGCTGTGTTTAAGCATGGTCTTTGTGTTCATCTTCACTATGCTAATGTCTATCTCAACTCTGTTAGTGTTTTTGTCTTGGTTTACATATGTCAAGCTAATGTTTGTGTTCATGTTGGTTTTTTGTATAGCCAAACCTGGCTAAATCTTCTATATCTTTATTACCAGGGTTCGTTTTCATGTTGGTTTGAACTTTGCATTCACATTGCTATTGTTCTAACCTTCATGTTTAAGCTACCATTGAAGTTATAACCCCCTAAGAACTTCAAGTACAAGTACTTATTTGGTGACATAATCCCAAAAAAGGATGGTGTTTCTAGTAACCAAATGCATGATGATGTTGTTTTTCATGTTCTTTCTTGCTGAAAAACTTATTGTGGAGCCTCATTGTGAGGTTATGGACCTAGTTCTAGCACAAGAAAAAGTTGCAGTTACCAAGAAAAAAAAAAAGGCCTATGGAATGAATAGGCACTTTCAGGATACTTGGGTAATCAAGCTTCTTTGGGCAGAATCTGTTATGGGTTCAAATGACAAGGTTGTTAAGGTTTGGTGCAAGGTATGTTCTTTCATTGATGGTAAAGACAAACTTTTAGTTGCCAAGTTTGATTTTCTTTGGAAGCATGCAAGACGTCGTAAAACTTTGGTAGTTATGTCGAGGGTGAAGGTGGGGGAACATTACTTCTTGAAATTTAATGCCCATGTTGCTAATGAAAAGTTTTATTTTGTAAAGGGTTCAAAAACAATGTTGTAGCAAGTCACTCATGGTGTAACTCAATTTTTTGATAAGAGGAAGAAAATTATGCAATTTGCCTTGATTTTTCACTTACTCAGTCACAGCCACCCCATGACAAAATACACAAAAATGCAAACATTATTTGTGCAACTAAATGTTCCTAATAATCCCATGAAGCACTAATCTTATGGTTATGGGTGCAAGATAGTAGAATACATGTTTGAACAAATTTTGAAACAAATTCAAACTATTGTTGTTGGGGCAAGTTTTTTTTCTTTGAGTGCATATGAGGTTACTATAGTTGATAATTAATCCTAGATTTTAATGCATGTGTACGTGATGCATGCATGGAAAAGAATTCATATTTTACTCACACTTGAATGTGTTGTTGAAGGTGGAAATGCAGATAATCTTACAATTGTTATTATTCAAGCCCTCATGTAGCAAGGGGGTTTAACTCAAGAGGAGTCAACCAAGAGGGTATTTTGTTTTGGCATTGATGGGGCCTCCATTTTCTAAGGTTGTCACACTAGAGTGACATTTCAACTCAAGGATAAATTTGTTCCCTACATGATGGGACAACATTGTATGGCCCTTAGGACAAATCTTGTTGTTCAAGTTTTGTCAAATCTGCCCATGGTGGCCAAGTTGGAAGTTTGTTATAGTCATTTTATTCTTACTTTTCCAACTCCCCAAAGTAACATTTGGAATTCACTAAGCTTGCCAAGATCATGGAAACAAGAGGGCTAAATATTTTGCAAAATGTGAAGACTTGGTGAATAAGCATGTTGGAACTTTTGAAATGAATGATGGCAGAATATAAGACACTAATTATGAAGATGTCACATGATAGTGTTTCAATTGCTCAAGCAAGGTTCAATTTAGACCTTTTTTGTGATCTTCACATGTTGTTAGGCTTGTCTTGTTTGTTGCCATTGTTGGAGGTAATGAATGCCTTAATCAAATTTGCACAAGGGAGGGATGTTTTCATCTATGACTTTGTTGCAGTTGTAAAGTTCTATTTGGCAGATCTTTACATGATGTATTATGATCTATTAGCGGGAGCATTTCCAAGTGTTTTCAAATGTGGTGGGAAATAGTTATGCCATAATCATTTAGGATTGGGTTATTGACCTCAATAATGGTATGAAAACACCTCCTTTTCATATGGTTGGTCATAGTTATGCAGCTCACATTTTCAATCCATTGATTAGGGTTATATAGCATGTGTGCAAGGTGGTTTTTGAAACATGCATCATGCAAGTGAGAGGGTAATGTTCTACTACAATTGATATGCTCATCACTAAATTAGATCGATGGTATATGGATTTTGAGTTGATGAATGCCCTTGCATTGTGTATCCACAATTTTGGATACAACTTAATGCAAATAAATCTTTTCTTTTACATATGGTTGTCATAAAGAAACATTATTGTGAAACAAAGAGGGTGAAACCTTCATTGTCACAGGTTGAAGAACCTTTGGATGTTAACATTTTGGATTTGCAAATGTGCATATTTAAATTCACCATGAAAACTTAGGTGCCAAAAGCTATGGCTGAACCTTTTGATATTAATCCAGTGACCAAGTTGTGGGTCACAATTAGTAATAGTGTTTTATTCACTCAACGGCTGATTGAGTACTTGAAGTTGGGTGAGATTGCGATGGTGTCTGTGTTTAGATCTATATAAGATGAATAGACTTTCTCCATGTTTGCATTCATGAAGGATAAGTTGCGCAATAGGTTGGGTCCACATTTGGACACAATTATCCCCATGTTTGCACAAGAGTTTTACACTCAAGAAAGCTTCCCTTATCAGGAGGCTATTACAGCTTGAAAAGACTAGAAAGTTCAGATTGGTGCTGCCTCTTAGCAAGTTCTATTCTTTTCACAACACAAAACTTGAGTGTCCATGTTTCCACGACCTGGACAAGCCTAGTGATTGTGCTAGTGATTGTGCTTGGTTTTTTTTAAGTTTATTAACATTTGGGTGTGGTGGGTAGGACTTTGAGTTGCATTGGGCAAAGTCTAATATCCGACTTAGGTTCAATTCCCCCTCAAAGTGTATTTGCAGATTGTGTTTAGTTTTTAGGTTTGAAGTTTTGGGACAATGTCACTTCTAGTGTCTTTGTTCTCCTTCCTTTTGAGCCCACATTCTCCACTTTGTTTCTCCTTCCTTTTCAGCCTTGGAGCGACATTCTGCACTGGATTTTTTGGTGGGTGCCAGTTAGACTTACTTAAAAAATTACTGGGTGCCACTTTAACTTATTTCTACAAAAAATGAAACATGGGTTATTTTGAAATATCCATCTTTGCCAAAAGCTGACTCAACAAATGACCATCGTCCTATTGCCTATTGCCACTCCTAAGTCCTATTGCCACTTGTGCATAAAAAAAAACCCTGGTGCTCAATGATCGCTGATTTGTCACCGTAAAGTTCAAGCTACTTTTAGCATTAAGGTACTCTGGACCACGTTCTTTTCAAAGGCAAAATTTAACCAAAAAGTGAAAATCAAAAATTCCAAAATGAAATGGTTTTGGAAGGTTTCAATTGCCAAAAGTGAGGGAAAAAAAAGTAGTACAAATCGCCGGATTTTTATATTTGGTTTTTCAGTGTAGCCATAAAAATGGTAGATTGATTAAACATTGGTACTTCATAGCTGGTCTATAGCCAGATTTAGCTAAATCTTCCTAAGAATGATTGCCATTTTTTCTACATCTTCCTATGAATGATCGCCACTTAGGCAACATACAAAAATTCCTTTTAAAAAAAATTGTTATTATACCTAGATCTAGGTAAAAATTTGCATCTACAAGTCCACTGAGCCAAGGTTTTCCCCAGCTCCACGAGTCCGTTTCATTAGGGCCATGCTGCAAGTGGGTAGCCATATCCAAATCTGCAACAATTGCTCAAGTAGCCAGGATCTCTTGGGTCGCACACATGCAGGAAGAAGCGTGGCAGACTGCCGCGTGAAGCAGATCTGCCCGCGATCCTCGACAAAACCTGGCAGGCAGAAAATCCCGACTTTCTGCTCTGCCGCACCCGGCAGACGTCTGCCTGCCACTGTGGCTCCCCTTCGTGCCCACGAACTGCGGCGCTCCGTTTACCACTCTGCCTGAGTCTCTCACGAGTCTCACCTTCGTGCTCACCTGTGCTCACCTGCCTGTCCTCCATCGCCATGGGAACAAAAGGATTTTGATGGGAACAAAAAGAATATTGATGGGAACAAGAGGAATTTTTTGGGAACTGATGAGAACAAAAGAATATTGATGGGAACTGATGAGAATAAAAGAATATTGATGGGAACTTGATGGGAACAAAAATATTTTGATGGGAACAAGAGGAATTTGATGGGAATTTTTTGGGAACTTGATGAGAACAAAACGAATTTGATGGGTACTATTTGGGAACTTGATGGAAAATCAAGCCCCAACCCCTTCAAAAAGATAAGAAACATCCCTTGGGAGCATGTTTGCGCCACCCAACTGGCTTACCCCTTCAAAAAAATAAGAGACATTGGCGCTCCTCACATGCTTTATCCTAGCTTGTTTTTTTTAGGGACAAGCTACTAGGATAGGTTCTGCCCATGTAAGGAATTATTGTTAACAAATTGCCTTGGTCAGGGAGAGAAAATTAGATGGAGCCAGCTAAAAAGGTAGGCAGACAATGTGTGCATGTGCACATTTGATGCCTGCCTGCCTTTAAGCCAGCGGATTTCAGGAGTAGGCAGGCAGAACCCAAAGTTTTCACAATCATGTGCGCGACGCATCTAACACAAGACAAATACCACATTAAATAGCCCAAAAAGAGCACTGGAAGCAGCCTATGGCTGTGAGTGATTAGCCAAAGGACATTTTTTTTTGGTACCCAAATTAACGAACTCGACAACAACAACAAAGTACAAAGTGAGCCCTTGAAAGGCACACTTGCCTCTAATAATAAATAACTCGTTGCATATGGAATGGAAAAATCCATGAACCTCACATGCAATTCAACAATTGCAAGCTCTGATCCTCCCACATAGTACCATTCCACATTGGAGGGGTTTTTTTTTTCCTCATTTTTGTGATGTAGGTAGGTGAAGTGGGGAACATCCGAAAGAAATCTTAGCCAAATTTAGCTGTTAACAGGATATGAAAGTTAAGAAGTTTAGGTATCCTTCACATTTTTGGCTACATGCTAGAATCCAATACAGAAATCTGAAAATAATTCACCCAAAAAAAAAGTCATGACTAGATAACAAAAAATAAGCATATTTTTAGTAATTTTTTAAAAAAAAAGGCCAACTGGGATCGACCTCACCATTGTACCAATCCAAAAAAGTCGGTCCTTTGGGGAAGGTTGCAATTGACACATGAAGCAAGCTATTGTTGTTGTCGGGTATCTGAATCTTTTTGCAAATGTTTGCATTCTTATTAGAGCATCTCCACTCAAGAGCCGTAAACTACACCTTTACATAAAAATAAGTAGGTGTTTAATGGTGAGTGTCACCACCCACAAACAATAAAAAAAGTCATTTTAACTGATGAAAAATCATTTATACATTTGCATCTGGACCAATGATTGCCACTGACCAAGTTGAAAGCAAAAAGATACATTTCAAGATGTTAAAATGATCACAACATCTTGGACCGCTTTCATCATAGAACAACAGGATTTGCATTACCATGTTACAAGATTTAATTAAAAGGGATCTTCAGGTGGGGCGGGGATGCTTCATACGAAAATTTAGTGGTTCCCCTGTTGCCACCAGCCCTTTTTTTTTGGTTTTTCAGAAAGTGCCCACATGGCTACAGGAGCTTTGGACTCCACAATCCAGGTGGCCATACTTTTTTAAATATTATTTAAAAGAGGTGGTGCTCATATGCTGAAAAAATTGCAGGATATTGGCGATAATTTGTGTGTTGAAATTGAAGGGCAGTGACTATCAAAGTGAATTTGAAAGATTCCAATAATGGCAACAATCAACATTTTAAAACAGACTTAAGGCTATTGTCTAGATTTAGGATGTGATGTTGCTACTACCTCCATTGCCTTGTGAGTGAGAAGCAAACTGGCTATCACACAATTTTCATTCAAAAAAACTCTCATTGAAAAGAAAGTTTCAACCAAGACCACAAATTACCATATCCTCAAATGCAAGAGGTTCACTAAGCATACAAAGATGATGAAAACAAAGGGCCCAGGCGAGCAAAGAACATGAAGCTATTGCCAAGATGAGCAAAGTCATAAAAGTATGCAAAGCAACAACTATGCTTCTTTCAAAATGTCTACCAAAATGTCAACTATTGCCATGATGGGAAAAATCATAAAAATAAGCAAAGGCAGCAATTGCCCTTCTTTAAAAATCTCTACAAAAATGTCATCTATTGCCATGACATAGGATGGGCAAAATCATATAAGTATACAAAGGCAACAACTAAGGTACTCTAAAAATGTTAGAAAAGAATGTCATCTGCACAAGAATATTGAAACAATCAGTTGTTCCAATCCAAGCATCAAATGTGGCAACATACATAAAACTCTTTAAGGTAAAAACCTTTTGGCTATACATGCCAATAATAAGAAGAAGGTGAGGATCTAAAGTAGTTTGTAACTTGCTCTTAAGAAATGAAAGAGATGAAAAACATCTCTCATCTTCTACATTCCCTAGAACATGGCCATCTTTGCTAGCTTAAGATATTCAGGGAAAGAGTGCGTGAGAACGCGAGATGCATCAATTTTCCTTCAAGTTTGGGTCAATGGATTCAAATCAAAAGGTGGGTCCATGGCAACTTTAGAGTTACTTTTCATACACAACTTGAACATCCCTTGATGTGCAGCCAACACCCAATGATCAAGTAGAAGTGTAACCAATGAACTTGAGCTTTTAGACCCCAAAAGTTTTGGCTCACACTACCATTTTTCAGTACTTCTAGATGCTTGGTAAAACTATTCTCACATTTGGGCTATAGCCAATATTGTGTATTTACAATGCCCATGGCATCGAGCAAGGCACATTGGGGGAAATGGTTGTCCAACTTTTTGATCAATTAGGTAGTTGCAACTACAAACCAACAAAGACAATTGAAAAATGAAAAGCTACAAGCAACAACGCACATTGAAAGCAAGTAAAACATATGCACCCATAAACCAACAAAGAGAAATCAAAAAAGAAAGTTACAAGACAAATTGAAAGAAAACAAAGCCCCAAACTGAAGATGATTTTTATAAAAAAATAGGGTTAAAAACTTACGTGAACACTTTGACTTCACTTGTGAAATTAGACTTTAAAAAGAGTCATGAGTCACACAACTATCCTAACCTTTCATACTTGGTCATTGTGCATGACCCAAAGTTTATCACCATTCACAATGAAAGCAAGCTGCTCATTGGAGTCATTCAAGTTTGCCACCCACTTCATGTGGATGTGGTCATGGCCACAATCGAACAAACCTTTAAATGCCTAGAACTCAACATTAAAAAATGATGAGTTGCCATCATTGTATAAAGAATAAAGTTGTCCATGGCAAACTTTTACTATAGCCACTAAATCACATATGAAAACATCACATTGTCGAGCAAATTGCACGAGAAAATCAATGTTGTCCAACAAAAATATGATGCAGCACATCCCCAACATGCAATAAAAATCAACAAGTAAGGTCAGATTAGCGTGCAAATGTAAGCAAACCATCAATTAAAAAATGCGAACAACATTCCAACAAATAACATACAATGCAGGAAACATTTAAAAGTTTAAGGGAAAAAGTTACTTTGGCAACTTGGTTGTTTTTGTTATCATAGACATCTTGGCCAAAAGTGGCTTGTATTCTAACAAAATTATCCTTAGAGGATCTAGGAAAGATATTCAGCAAGTTTTCATGTTTTTGAACATTATAAGCCCTTTTGTTTCCTTCATGTTAGTAGGTTTAATGAACTCAAGGTGCCTCTTTGGGCTGTGAGCAAAATATCCATGGCACCTTTATAGCAAATTTTTAGTGTTATTAACTATTCCCAAGGTAGACAATGTCTTGAATACAACATTACATCTATGAACCATGCAATTAACCCCAATGGAAAAAGGTACATAGTTTGTGTTTATTTGCTAAAGGACCCTAGTTTTAATACCTTGGAATGTATTTACCCCACTAGCCCCAAAAACAAAATAACTTTTAAGCTACAACAATAAAACTTAAACCTCTTCCATTTTGTAAGGCTTCCATGATGACAACAATGAAGTTGTTAACTTTTGCTCCATCAACTTTTTGAAGAAAGATCATCATGGGAAGTCTCACCCAATTCTACATCACATAAATGTGTATGGAAATCCAACTTCTATTATCAAGGGTGTTCACTTCATCACATATCAAAGCCACATAGTTAGAAGCATAAACAATCCCCAAAATTTTGTTAGTCACTTGGGCATACATGAATTTAGCCATAACCCAACCAAAAGAATCAAATTAATGCATTTTAAGGTTCTTAGGCACACCAAGGAAATAGTAGAAAGACTTCTTCTTTTCATATTCCACCATAGGATGGTCAGCTTCCAAGATTTGAAACAAGGTTGTAAACTAAACTATCTTCCTCTTTAGCTCCAAATGGGTGTTCTTATTGACCTACTATAAAACAATGGTAGGTGTTCTAGGAAAAAACAAAGCTTGGTTCTATTTATGCTTACAAGACTTGCTGTTATACCATTCACCTTTTTCAATGTTGAACTTTGGTAGATCCTTTTTTTCTTTCATCATGCCCTTATTTTTCATCAAAGTATCCCACTTGGGAGCAAGTAAACAAGGTTTCCTATCAATTGTGGTGTAGACCTTGCATTTCACATTATGAAGCACCCCATTAGTAACTAAACACTTTCAACCCAAAGGAGTCTTGTAGCCCATTCAAGCTAAAATTTCCTTGTGTAATCATATGATTTCTTTAACTTTTGAGGTGGATGCACAAGCAACAAATCAAGGTCTGACTCCATATCAAATAAGACATTCAAGATGACCACATTTTTAAAAGAGGTAGCTAGAAAGTCAACATGGATGTTGGCACTCAAGCTAGGTTGCACAAATGATGGAAATAAAAGGATTGCTACATCAAAAGGTGCAACAACTTGAGGATTTAAAACTAGAGAAACAAAATCACAAGAAAGACCACCATGTTCTAATGTAGTAGGAAATGGTAATGGTGAAATAACATCAATTATAACCAAAGGAGAAAATGTAACATTCGATAATGTAGGAAATCATAGCCCACCAAATGTGAATGTGAAGAATCTAATGAACCACTGCCATCAAAAGGCAAGTGCATTGATTACATACCAACCAGAGTGGTTTTGCATTTCAAACATTTCTATTACTTGCAAAATACCACAACTAATGCGCTCCCAAGTCCCTAGTTAGATTCAAGTTGTGTCGCAACCCTAGCTTGGGCTCGCGACCATGGCAAAGGGAATTGCAAGGGTGCGGGCAAAAAGGGAAGCTCGGGAGTTAAGCCAAAGGGAAGCCCGGGAGTTAAGCCAAAAGGAAGCCCGGGAGCTAAGGCAAGAGGAAGCCCGGGAGTTAAGCCAAGAGGAAGCCCAGGAGTCACATCACATACTCCCGGGAGTGCAAGAAAGTGCTAGGGAGTGTGAGGGAGTGAACACTCACACTCCCAAGGCAACTCCCACTTGGGGAGATGGAGTCTCGGTGGACTCCCAAAACTTCAGAGAGCGATTGCAGGGGCCAAACCTCAATGGATTGTGGCGTTCTTTATATCAATGGAAAGCTATTGAAGCGTAGATGTCTAAAATGGGCTCGCAATGCTCATTCAGACATCTGTAACACAAGTTATGGCGAAAAGAAGGGCCGGGAGTCGAACTGCCAGTTTGACTCCCGACCACTAAAAGTCGGGAATCGACCTCTTCCCGATTTTCGATTCGGAAGTGCGACACGTCGTTGGAAAGCTCTCGACGAGAGCTACAACTTTGCTTCAGATTGCATCGCGATCGGAGATCTGCTCGCAAAGTTATGGGGCTTCAAAGTCCCGGGAGTCCCATTTGGCGCGATTCCGGGACTCCCGCGCGGGAGTCCCGGGAAAAATAGCCATTTGGATGTGGGCT
>Ga0116227_10008356_pt1 | contig 19589 bp, 12 predicted proteins | sample S1TSphgellanicum_FD_89693 | JGI IMG/M metagenome (GOLD analysis project Ga0116227, IMG submission 89693) | Host-associated microbial communities from peat moss isolated from Minnesota, USA - S1T2_Fb - Sphagnum magellanicum MG | ecosystem: Host-associated > Plants > Peat moss > Unclassified... | reverse complement strand
GGGTGGGGGGGGGGGGGGGGGGGTGGGGGGGTGGGGGTGGGTGGGGGTGGGGGTGGGGGTGTGGGTGTGGGGGGGTGGGTGTGGGTGGGTGGGTGAGGGTGAGGGTGTGAGGGTGGGTGAGGGTGAGGGTGTGAGGGTGAGGGTGAGGGTGAGGGGGTGAGGGTGTGAGGGGGGGAGGGTGTGAGGGTGTGGGGGTGGGGGGGAGGGTGGGGGGGGGGGGGGGAGGGGGGGGGGGGGGGGGGAGGGGTCCGTTGGTGGAGACATATTTTTTCACACTGAGTAATGGGGCCCTCCGGCTGCTCTGAGCGCCCTTCTTTTTCTTTTGGGGGTTTTCTTTCTTCGACAAATATTTGTTTCAAGGAGTGATGAAAAAATTGGAGATAAAGCACACTAGCAAGGGAGGGTTTGGGTTTGTAAGGTCTTTTATAAGGTTTATAGGGTCCCTCAACCTTGGGATGAATGGATGAATGAGTGGATGGATGGATGGATGCCTCCTTCCTCCATATTTTAGCCGGGCTTTTATTTTAGCTCCAACTTAGTGGGTGTTCCAAGTTTGAAGTAACCTTACGACCACTTGAAATGTGCCACACTTGAAAACCGTATGTACCTTGCAGGCAAGGGTTACCACTAGTTATAATAAAGGTGCTACTATAATTGTTTATAATATTTTTCTTTGGTGCCTAGTACAACTTACAAGAGGAGAACTTTGGGCAAAGGATATGGGATAAAGTGTGTGGTCTATTGGGAATAACTTGGGGGAACAGATTGAAAATATAATGAGAACACATTGGGAACATGTTGGGAATTACATGTGCTCATACCACACATCATTCATTGTGTAGAATTTTTTGTCCCAACTCCCTTCTTTTTTTTTTGACAATTTTTGACCTAGACTAATACCAAGGCACATGGAAATACAAGTACTATGATGTATCATCCTTCTTGTTCAACATGAGCAAGTTTGGTCACAACATACCAAATTCATGAGCTAATTTTGACAAGAACATACACCGTCTTACTAGCTTGTACACATTCATATATTTCAATGTGAAAAGGGTGTATGAACTATGATGATGTCAAGTCTATTACACCAAGAGGTTCAATATTGCATATAGAGAGCAATGAGATCAAAAGTTCAATAAATAGGTTATTTAGGTTATCTAGGACATTTAGGTTTGTTGGCCTTGCCTTGGTAGGCAAGGATATTGTGTTTAGATTCATTATAGAGTATAGGAGCTTTATGGATTTCGGCCCCTCAGGTAGTAAGTAAGGTACTACATGTGAGCATGTCATGTGGCTTGTGGCCTCATATTCGTCGTAATGTGGATTAATTTGTTGATACCAAATGGACCCCAAACATGAACATTATTACCCATATGCAAAGTTGTTAAAACAATAGGAATTGGTAAACCCTCCAAATGCCAAAATTAGAAATGGGGGGGGGGTGCTTATAGGGGGGGCTCATACACAATAAGCCTTGTGATGAGAAGGCCTCAAACAACCAACTGTAATTTTCAATGTAAGACACACATGTCACAACTTAGGACTTGTGTTGGGTTCAAGGTAATAAGGGCCCTCGAAATACTGAAGGGACCCCAAACAAAAAAATTTAAAAAACAAAAAAAATTGCCTCCACTCATGAACCCTTGTAGTGATAAGGTAGAAAGAACCCTAGTTTCAAAAGAAAACAAACAAGTTAGGATATGGGTTGGGGTCAGCATTTCTTTTATTGGCGAATTTTCGAATTTTTGCCAAATTTCAACTTGAAAAATAAAATTTTGACTTATACAAAGGATTTTTCATGGAAAAAAGATGGCCCAAATTTGCCAGATTTTGAAGAAAAATAAATCAAACTTCGCCAGATTTTGATGATAAGTTCCAGTTGGTAGTCAAGAACTTAAAAGGATTCTGTTTTTTTCTTCTACGTTCATATCTAGTATGTAGCCAAATCCGGCTAACTTATTTTCTGGATGATCCCCACTTTGACTAAGTCACAAAATCCCTAAAAGAAACCCTGGATGGGGGTGATTGAAGGAAAAACATTCAGGTTCTAGGTATGTATTTGACCCTAAACCCTACAATTGGAAAACCTCGAACCCTACCCAGTCAACAAAAGTATAATGGTGCCTTTTTCTTGATATCAAAAAAAATCAAATTAGGTGTCATTGGAATTTGCAAACTCTCATCTTACACACACACACAAAACCCATCTGACATGTGTGATTCAGATGAAATTTGAGAATCTACCAAAAGAGAAGAAAAAGAACCATACGTTTTCATTGAAAGCCTCATAGAAAAAACCTTGTGTGACTCAATTGAGAAAGTACCTACGTACTTAATAACGCGTCTCCAGCTGTGCTGCTCAGTATGTGACCCTGCAAATTTATTTTTCACATCCAAGTTTAGTTTCTTATTTATTTGGCAGCCTCACCATAAAACTGAAACTGGGACAGCAAAACTAGTAAAATACCAAACCACCTGGACCTATCATTATGATGGGCCCATCAGAAACACTCATCATCAGTCAAATCTATTTATTACACTCTTTTCTGCAGATCCAGGGACCTTCTGCGCTATTCACCAGCCACCGCGCACACTGTGCAATTACGTTGAGCCAAAACTATTTTCCTGATCCAAACCGTCCATATTTTGAGAGTTTTCACCGTTGGAGAAGCTCTTACACAACGTAATGGAAGAACATACCCACATGTGACCGACCTGATACAAGTAGGTAGGTAGGTGTGTAAGTACGTAATCAGAGTCAAACATGCATCTTTTATGAGGCTGGAGAGGGGAGGGGATGGATAGGTGGAAAGGGTAGTGAGGTTCCAGGTTCAAGTACTGGGCTAGAATTTTGTTTCATATGGGGAGGCCGCCTTAAATCGAGGAATATATAGTCTCCTTGAAAAAAGAGGAGTTAGCTTACACCTAGTTCAGAGGCGTAAGCTGCCTAATTCTCCCCCTTGTACTTTACGCTACCATAATGCCTTAAGAGCAGGGCCTTACCCTACACAAAATGTCGGACCACCCAAAAAAATAATTTATTAAAAAATTCCAGAATTGAGGTCTGCCGCAAAAAGAAGTAGGAATTCTTTCAAACCCGAGTATATAGTAGGGATGTACATGAACCTGCAGTTCCAAATAATGGCAAGTTCAACTTTTTCCTCAAAATATGGCAATTTTGGACCCCCCAAAAGAAATTATTTGGACAGTTCAAACCCCCAAATATTCAAGGATAATACTGAAAGGGCATAAAACGCTTTGGGGATAATTGTTTCAAATTTGGCATGTTGAATATTTACCATCCTTATGGACGTCATTTAAAGGGCAGAGCCATTGCACAACCAGCTCCTTGTTTTCTTAGTTACTTGTCAACCATTGTCAAGTAACTCAGATTCATTTTGACTCTATTTTGTAGACCATCTTCCTTGCCTTTATCTGTAATCCCGGTTGCTACTGGTTGATGCTAATTAAACTATTGAGTTGCAATTGAAATCAAACATATTCCATGCTAGTGAATGACTGTAAATATCCTTTTTTATATGGTAAAGTTTTGTAAAATAGCAAAATTGAATATAGAAAACGTGAAAATGAAGTGATTTAATGCACTTTTCAAATGCCAGAAATCAAAATAAAAAATGAAAATCACCCCCAAAAAAAATTGATTTTAGCTAATAGCCCAAAACAAAGAAGAATGTTTTTCCATTTTGACTGCTTTCATGTATGGTTTGTGGTCGAAGGTTGGCTAAATATTCCTATGGATGATCACCATTTACCCCAAGCTGCAGAACTTTAACAGTATGTGCTGTACCAATTTCCCAGGTTTCATGCTCTCAAACTTACTGACAAGTGAAGGGATCGTGTGACGTACCGTATAGACACTGGACAGACTAAAAACAAATTGGAAAGTAAAAGGTGAAGGGAAAAAAGGGCCCATTCTTGACAAACAAGAATGTTTCTGGAAGAACAAACAAAATGACAGTGGATACTGAGAGAATGTAAAGATTGGACTCAAGCAGTTACCATACAACCAGAGCATAAGGAATCACAAATATCATCATCATCATCATCACTGACGATGGTTCCATCAAAAACAAAAAAAAGTTAAAACTAAAACCAAACGCTACTTTTGAAATCAGGAACTCAATAACATTGGTACACATTTACATACAATTATATAAGAAGTTTAGATTTTAAAAATAGATTTTAAAATGTTATAAATACATCATTTTCAAAAAACAATACATGTTCCAAATCAATGATTTTCTTCCTAATTGCAGCCAGCTAGCTACGATGCAGAACCCATCAAGCGTTCTGTTGCTCATTCCTGTGAGCATTGCAATGCATGTAAGTTAATTATAGAAACAAGTAGGCGTGGAAGGTTGTAGAGTAAATTCTGTGCGGAAGCTCTCGTAGCAGCAATGTGCAGACGTTCTGTGTATGTCCAGCAGCTTCTTGGACGACGTTCTTCGTTTCTGGTGGCGTGCGGCCCAAGTCGTGTGTTTTCAAGGTTCTTCCGCGCGCGTTTAGCGTCACCGCCCTGCCGCGGGTCACGTCTCTTCGTTTCCGGTGGCGTGCGGCCCAAGTCGTGTGTTTTCTCGTTTTCAAAAAAAAATTGAAAAAAGAATAACATGTCAAAAATTCCATGTTTGTTTGAAAAAAATCACCTAAACTTTTAAATTTGAAATCACAAAAAAATTTCACAATCACATTTGCCTACAATACGAAAAGGTATTTAAGGTCATTTGCTTCATATTTTAATTTCACCAAATTTGGCTAAATATACATATGGATAATCATCACTCCAAAAATATCACAAAATTGAAGGGGAAAAACAAACCATTAAACCATATTGTTTCAAATGGATAAATCCATCTTTGGAACATTTGGAATTGGGACATATTTAACATGTTATGGACTTCACTGTAGGTTTTAGAGTCACAAATTACACAAACATTTAATTGTGAAACCATGCACACACATTGGGAATTAGACCTAAAAAATCTCATTTGAACCAACTATACCCTAGTTCAAACTACTAAAATCCCTTATGACCATTATTCTCAAGGATTTGATAAATGATGTTATACATATGGAATTCATTACTTCACTTATGGAATCCATTGTTATTCATGAACTTGGTAATATACCCTCAAATTACACCAAACAAATTAGAGTAGGTATTTACATGTAGGGTAATGCGCAAGGCCATGGGTATAACCAGAATAAGACCCCATGCATGGTGGGTCCAATTTTAATAATTCCCCTAGTTATGTGCCTATACATAACACAAAATCAACACATTATTATTATTATTATTATTATACTACCCAAGGGTACCATCCAAGTGCCTACCAATTATCATGATATCAAAATTTTAAAAATATAGTGAACATTTTGAAAAATGAAACCTCACATAAGCTTTTCAAAATTCTTGTTTGTTGAACATTGATACATGATCATACATCATATAAGGTGTCCTCCATTTAGGCCCGCTTTACATTAGGAGCAATATTTTTCATGGTCATTTATTGTCATTTTTCTACATTATCAAAACCTTCACTACCCATACAAAAGGAAAAAAAGTTGGATTTTTCTTTCATTACAAAGTGGACATGGGCATATGGGGATGGGCCAAAATGCATTCCTCAACGGTCTAGATTCGTTGACCTAAACCCTAAAGCTTTTGTCATTGTCACCAAGATGTGATGATGACAATCATCAATCTTGCTTAAATGCCACCATAAACCCTTCAAATGACCCATTTGTGAAGACATCAATGCCTATCTCACTAGAGACTTTCATTGTTTGTGTTTCTAAAGTAGTTCACTAAAGCTCCTCTCCTCCTTGTTTCTACTCATTGCTATTGAACTAGTCCTTGTGTTTTGTCTCGCCCACTTGCAAACGGTCTTCCGTTTGTAGTAGATTGTAATCACCAACTACAATATGTTTTCAATGTTTGTAGCTTATTTCTTCAATGTTTATTTTCATGCAAGTTTCCAACGACTCTTAAATTAGGTTGTTGATGACATGAGTTTCGTGAAATCACATATCCTTCATTGTGATGAGCATGCATTGAAGCTATGGACTCGCTTTCTCAAGCTTCATGACTAGCAAGGAATACATTTTTCAAAAACTCTTTTAGGTTTGTTTTGTATTATATGTTTTACAACTTGTCATCTCCAAGGATATTGTGAATCATTTTTGTATGCAAAATGGAGGCTAGTTGAATACAATCATCTTGTTTTTGTTTTTATCCTACCATTTAGTTCTGAAATTTGCTAGGGAGTTTGCGCATCTTACATAATTGCAAGAACATCCATGACAACATTCATGAATCATGAACTATTGACAAAATTCAAAAGAAGTAAATCACTTGCTTTCTCTAAATTTCCATGCTTGTGGTACCTACCTACAAGGATTTCCATGTCTTTAGTGCTATTGTCTTTTTTAACAAACTGTGATGGTGTTTTTTTTAGTGCTATTTTTTGTTCTAGGGTTGGTGTTTTCTTCAATGATGTTCTTTTGTTTAGTGCTGCTCTTCTCTTCAGTGTTGTTGTTTGTCTCAATGGGAATAATCCATTTTAGTGTTAATGTCTTCTTCAATGTTATTATCTTTTTCAATGTTGATGTCTTCAGTGTTGTTCTTTTTTTTAATGTTGTTGTTTTCAGCGTTCTTGTCTTTTTTAATGGTGTTGTCTTTTTCAAAATTATTGTCTTCAATGTTGTTATATTTAGTGGCATTATTTTCAATGGTGTTGTTTTCTTTAATGTTGTTGTAATCTTCAATGCATTGTTGTATTTAGTGCTATTATTTTCTCTTGTCACAATGCCACCATTGTTGCCACATGCTTACAAGTTCAAGTTTTTTTTTTCTCTATGAATTTTAAGGAAAGTGGGCCTTTTATCATTCCTACTAATGATAAAGCTTCTTCATCTCATGGTCTTGATCTTGCATCTTCTTCTCTATAATTTCTAGTTATAATTCTAATCCATTCAATGCAAATCACACTTAAGATATGTTTATGTCATTGAATGGGTCTTTCCCCCCACCCTGAAGATAATTTGCCCATACCATCTAAGGTAAGAATTAAGAAATGGAACTATGATGCCATAAGAAAGTTCAAGAACAAATGAATTGCAAAACTCCCATGTCTTGAATTGTTTACATGGAAAGATGGAAGCTTGCACAAATTATCAAGTGCAAGATTTATACTCAAATAAAAGGGAACAACAAATTACTTGATGTTAAGTGGGATTTTCTTTGTAAACATGTAGATTGTAATAAAGCTTTGAAAAATATTAAATCTAATGTGAAAAAAAACCTAGTTTTATTCCAAAGTTTGTAAATTACCAAGAACTAGATAACACTTGTTTTTTGCATCTCAAAGACTATTGATGCCCAATTAGCACATGGGGTGGCAAGAAAGAAAATTCAAAAAGTTGTTCAATTTTTTATTATCCTTCATTTATTGAAATAGGGGCATCCAATGCTAAAATATGAATCACTAAAGCCTTTGTTTGAATTTATGGCAATGCCAAAAAGAATAAAAAACATTGGAATGATAATTTGGGTTGAACCATAACAAAATTCATGCACTAAACAAGGATGAAGGCAACTAGGGTTGTAGTTCAATGTGCACATTACGTTGTTTTTAGCTATGATGAGGTTTCCATAGTTGACAACCAATCATGGTTGTCTATCCACTCCTACATGGTGGAAAATTGGGTAACAATTCCCAATCTAAAATATCTTTGGATAGGGTGGTTGTAGGTTTAGGTAGTGATAACCTAATTAAGGTTATTATGGAAGCATTAATGATAGGTGGAGGTTTGCCATGAAACCAAATTGCCCAAAAGTTCATTTGTTTTGGGGCAAATGTTGTTAATTTATTTCAAGGCACAAGGATTGGTGTTGTAAAAAGAATCCATAGCAGATATGGTCTTAATTATTTGGGGATCCATTGTATGGCCCATTGGACAAACTTGGGAGTGCAAACATTATAAACTTTACATTTGGTGATCTACCTTGAACATTTGTTACAAACCCTACATAGTTATTTTGCACATTCACCCAGAGGCATTTAGAGTTTACAAAGTTGGTTGAGAATTTAGAAATGAAGGGGAATAAGATTTTTGAAATGTGAAAACAAGGTTGAACCCTACCAAAAGGGTGATGGCAAAATACATAACACTCATTACTACAAATCATGGTCATTTAAGATGTCCAAGTTGACTAATTTGTCATTTTTTACTAATGGATATGTACATTTTGACTAAAGGTTAAAGGCTTAAATGACATATATTTTTTGATTAATCGACTTGATTATAATGATTTATTTAACTAAATACATATAATTAAGTTGTATAACCTTAGTCAAAATGACTAATGATTTTTAATCAAATTGAACATTTAATCAAGATGTCCAATGATATTAAATCAAAATAACCAATGGTCTTTAAGCAAATTGAACATTTAGTCAAGATGGCCAATGATCTTTAATCAAAATGACATTGTTTAACCACTAAGTTTACCCAAATTTTAATTAAATTTGAACCACTAGATTTAGCCATTATGTTTAGCCACTATATTTGGCACTAGGTTTAACTTCAATTGAACCATTAAATATAACCTATGTTTAACCACTAGATATAGCTAAGTTAGATATAACTTAGGTTTAGTCACTATGTTTAACCATTAAATTCACCCATTGAGTCTAACTTAGGTTTAGCCATTATGTTTACCCACTAGATTTAACCTATGTTTAACCATTATGTTTAATTAAAATTTAATAATTATAAACAATCATTAAATTTAACAATTAAACTTAACCTTATTTAGTCATTATGTTTAATCATTAAAATTAACTACTTGTAAAAGTAAGCCATAAAGTGGCTACCAAGATTTTAATTTTGTTTTTTTTTTTTTTTAAACACAGAAGAAAACAAGTTTCACTACCAAAAGACAAGAGGATTGGGTACCAAGATTTTATGGCAACAGAATTATAAACCCTCTAGAGAGCTGTGGCCCCAAAGTTTTCTTCCCTTCTAGAAGTGCAAAATTGACCCTTGAATTTCCCCCACCTTCCTTCCTTCTAGTCATATTTTTTAAATGGAAAAGTGATGTCATGGTGTCTTCTTGACAAGCCCCTCCTTAAATCCAAAGGGATATGCTCGGGCAGCCAACAATTGCAAATACATCATTAGATGTCTCCCCCAACCAAATTTCTTAAAAATTAAAATGAAGTCTGATATCTGGATCCTTTTTTTTTCTTTTTAAATTCCATTTTGGGCTTATCGGCCACTTAGGGGTTAATATGCTTCACATGATGCTATACCCGTAGTAGAGTGGTGGCTTCAGCACATATATGTTAAATAAATAAATAAATAAATAAGAATATTCCAATTCAAAAAAAGAATATTCCAAAAATTCCTCATTTTCCTTCTCCAAAATGTTATTTTCCTTTGAGGGCAAATAATTTTGAAATTTTTATCATTTCTAAAAAAAATAAAAATTTGGGCTGATGCCACCAAAGTACATACTAGGGTATTATTACATTCACAATCCATTACTAGTAGCTATCGGTGCCAAGAAAGTAGATTGCCCCCACCTCACCCCACCACAGAAGTAAGTGATGAATCAAGAATGGCAAAGGGAAGGCAAAAAAAGAAAAATTGGTCACATTCCAGAAGTTTCCAGAACCGACAGTGCCGGAAACAACCCTTGAGCTTTGAATTCTATGGTTTTGATTCCAAAGGGTTATATCATCTCATCATCATCAAACTCCATCAAAATTTGTAACATGCTAAAGCCCGCTTCCAGTTGGCTGGTGCAGTTTTGCTTCGTCAGTTATGACAGCAAGTAAGCGTGCTGTGCCACATATGCGGGCTACGCAATTGTAGTCACAGAATCCAAAGTCCAGTTTTATTTGCTGTTGCTAGCTTTATTGTCCACAAGCAGCAGCAACAATTGATTGATTTACGTTCTCCCATTGTGTGTGTTGAATTGTAGAGCCTTTCTTAGGTTGAATGCCAGTAGAAGATTTTATCTCACCTTCTTCTAAGTTGTATTCAGATAACGGCTTCTACACTAAAGAGCAGGTCTGTCCATATTCCACATGTCCTCTACGGGTGTCACCGAGTGTTTATTGTTGTTGCCATAACCTCATCCATAAACATGAAAATTTTTACATTATAAAATGAGAGACTACATAAATGCCACCACCCCCTTTCAATCATTATCGCCGACCAATCAGGTCAGATTGTGCACACAAGTTGAGAGGTTTTTTTTCATTTTTTTTGGAAAAAGAAAGTTTGCAAAAGACACATTTGATTGGCTTACCACAATCTTCTCCAAAACTGGGTACTCAAAAAAAGTTCAAGCATATGAAGCACCATGCAATGCAAAAGCATATGAACTCTACTCTACTTGTTGTAGCCCAATAACTAAATGGGAGGAGTTGTTTTTGTTTTTTGCGAGATGAGAAATGTTGTTCCTACATACTTAAGGTGTATTCACACCTAATGTTAAGTCAGTGTTAGGTGAAAATCTAGGTGGCATCTTAGGTGGCACCCAATGTTAAATGGGTGATAATTTAATATTAAGAGAATGTTAACTTAACATAAAATCTTTGTGGTAAATAGGTTTAGGTTCTAAATGACTACCTTGGTGTTAGGGGACTTAATACTAGAGTCCTTAACACCAAGTGTGAACGCACCTTTACACGAATATTATTCCACCTGAAATTATAATCTCTCATGTTTTCCTGACACTTGCCCTTGAGTGAAGGTCTTTAATTGTTTTTGAATTCTGTGATGCATCTACGCTGGCGAGCATCCCAAAACACATTTTGCCTTAGTTAGTGACACGTTTCTACAGGACCATTGAAATAGTAGACAGAACTGTAGCGACACGCTCCTCAAGAAAACAAAATTCACATTTTGAGTGAACTATATATATATGTATAGTTTAAAAATATAATTTGTTATAGAATATATTTCGAAAATTTTGGTGTCAGTTTTTGGTGATTTTTCGTCAAAGGAAAAAAGACTCAAGTGAAACGTGAACCCAAACTTTAATTTCAGTGACGAGTAATTGAAACTGATGTATGGGGGATTTATTTTTTGAAATCTTTTGTATGGTTGTCCATGAACCATTCCAAAGACAATTTCAAAAATAACTATCTCACTCTTTTCCCTTCTCCATCAACATGGATATAAAAAAACAAATTAACATGTGTTTTTTCATGTCCATGAAATGTATATTAATTTAAATTAAATTTTACATTGATATAAATAATGATGAATTATTGAAAACTATATGAAAACATCCAAAAAAAAGAAAAAGAAAAAGAAAAAGAAGTTGATCGTCACTGGTAGTGGAGCTCAAGTTGGTACAAAGGTAAAAACCGCAAAATTTAAATAAATGGGTTGCTTTGGAACTATACCAATATTAGTGTGGCATTGGGATTGAACAGAAATTGTTATGTATTAAAGGAATTTTGAAGGGGAAATCTCTTTTTCATTCAAAATTAGATTTTTGAATAACTAATGAATTTTTTCCCCATGACAAAAACTACCAAAGATTTAATATTTCTCACATCTTAGTCTAAAATTTGCAAAATCACCTCTATAAAATTGTACTTGTTGCAGGCATTTTTTAAATATCAAGAATGTGCCCCAATTTCCCTAACATTTTCTGTTTAGATTTTATCAAATTTTCAATGACATATTAATTTAATATTTAATAAATCCTACACCATATGTCTAAAAATTAGAAAATCACCTCAATGCACCCTTCTTGAGGGCTTTCCAATGGTGCAAAGAGCGTGATTGGAAGTGATATAGTTTCAGAGATCTCAAGGTGACCGAAAGAGAACAAATGACTTGATCTCTAAGTTGAAATTTAACATTGCAAGGGTTGAACATAGCCCCTAAGAAGGCCTCCCACAAGAAAGTGAAGGAGTTCTGGTAAAGCTCCAACATTGGGGACATTGCTATGGGTGCGTTATTTGAGAATGTCCACACCACTCCTGGGCTTTACATATTGTAAAGCACGATCACAAACTTAAACATACATAGATCACAAGGCATAGGAGGGCTAAGGTTCTCACACATATTCATTAAGGTTGGCCTAAGAGACCTTACACTTGTAATATTAAATAGGGATAAGGATCCCTAGGACATATACCTATTCATCAATAGAAGGTGCGCTCAAAATACCCAAGGAAATTTCTTCTTCAGAATCTCCCTTACAGTGTTCTACGTACCAGTATTCACCCTAGTTAAGTCAGCTGAGGGTGAACAAGGCAGTGAGGGGTTATGATTACCCAGAGCTCACAATGCGTCATCCATTGCAAGCAGGAGGGTTTACAGGATAGGTTATTGAGGTTGAACCAATGGATGCTGCAAATAGAACAACTCCTATGTTGTATGGAATCAATGTGTTTTGTTGACACTTGAACCTTGACCTTGTTACATTTATCACTCACAAAAGAAGGCCATGTAAATTCATTTCTCAAGAAAAAATGTGAATGAGGCCACTTTAGATTGCCTCAGCTTCAAGTAAGTCTTGGAAGTTGGAGTCAGAAAGTGATCAAGATTTATGATATGAATTTGGAAAATAAACCTTGTGGTCGGCTTACTAACTAGAAGCATGGGTCAAAAAAACATTGTTCCCATGAAATTCAATGTCAACAATTATCCATTTTTAACACACAATTCTCTTTGAAATGGGAAAGGATGCAAATAATTGAGAATTTTAGCTCAATCTATCATGAAAGCTAGTTTAAATTCCCAAAAGTGTTTCAATGTTTAATACAATGTACATATACCTTTCCTTTGAGGAAATATGTCAAGTTTGGATGTAAAGCATAGGCATCACAAAAATCACAAAAATTGTGTTTTGTATCGTTAATGTTTTCTACAATAATGTGATCTTGTATGCATCGTATATATCTAGTAATCACTATGGTAATAAGATGTTAAATACTACATATTGACCATAATTTTAAGAGTTCATTGTTGGAATGGTTTCATCCCATTCATCACCTACACATCAACAATTGTCACCTAATAATAAGAACCTTGCTTTTGTTTGATGCAAGTTGACCTATCATTCTAAGTTGTTCACATCATCACACACATTTGGTTACTTTCAAATAAAATAGGTAAACATATGTCAATAACTTCTTTAACTTGCAAACTACAACGTGAGTGATTTGAGATTGGAGATGTGTAATGAAAATACAATTGTGTCACACACAATAGAACTTTAGGTATTTTCAACCACCTATCCACATATATGTTAATTATCCTTATTACCTTCCAATCTATGATTAGGCTAAATGCCATAATACAATGAACAACAAGGCCCAAAAAACTTTACTTCGTAAGTATTGCAAATGCTTGCATCCAAGACATCACTAGTATCAAACTTATTTCCCTTAAATTGCATGCATAACAAGATGAGATTTAGAAGCAATGATGTCCTTATTATTATGTGAGATTTAGGGTATTTGATCATGTAATACTTATTCATATATTTAATCACTCAATGTTTTTTCATGTAATTGGGTAAAATGGTCACCCATTGACTCTTAGATATGACTTTTGGATGATTGACTTAAAATTTTTGATTTCATCCATCCCCCTAAAGTAACAAGGTCACCAAATTTGAGTCCCAAAGTAGAGAGAAAGAAAAGTTAATTCCTACCTACTTTCCAAATTTAAAAAATGGTGATTCCATAGCTATGGGAACTTGTTTGAAGGACTAGCACTGAAATGGGAGCTTAAGTTTAACCACTCTATTCAACCAAAACTTAGTCATTAGATTTAACCACTTGGCATTAGGTTTAGCCAAGTTGGTCATTATGTTTAACCATTATGTTTAGCCATTAAATTTAGCCAAAGTTTAACCATTAGGTTATCAACAAGCTTTAGTCACTATGTTTAACTAAGGTTTAATCATTATGTTTAGTGATTAAATTTAACCATTAAAAGTTTAGCTAAAATTTAACCATGGAATTTAACCATTAAGTTTATCAACTAGATTTAACCACTATGATTAGCCACTTTATTAAATCACTAAGTTTAGCCACTAAATTTAGCTAAAGTTTAACCATGAAATCTAGCCATTAAGTTTATCAACTAGATTTAACATTATTTTTAACCATTACATTAAGTCATTAAGTTTAGTTATTAGGTTTAATCACTTGATTTAGCCATTATGTTTAGCCTAATTTCAACCATTAGTTATCACTTAGGTTTAACCATTATGTTTAGCCTAATTTCAACCATTAGTTATCACTTAGGTTTAACCATTATGTTTAGCCTAATTTCAACCATTAGTTATCACTTAGGTTTAACCATTATATTTAGTGATGTGAAATAAACATGTGAAATTTAAAATTTTGATAAAAATTGAACACCTTTGATGGTGCAATCCATTGGTAAGGATTTGGTTTATCATTATGCAAGTTTCAAGTTCAATTCCTTATATGCATAACATGTGTGCATGTTTAAAAGGCTAAGGTAGGTAGGTTAGACTAAAGTAATTCAATGAGGTTAGGTTAAATAAAGTTAAACTAAGCTAGGCTAACACCTACCTATTTAATTGTTTTTTTTTAACGTACCTAAACTTATTTACTACCTTCCTACCTACCTACTTATTAATTTTTTAAATAATAATCCAAAAAATGATTTAAATTTAGGTATAAATTTGACCTATTCAAATGGTTCACTATGTATTAAGTAAATAATCAATCATTTTGTCAATCATTCTACTTATCAAAATGACAAGGTCCAAATTGATTACCCAATCACATTGGTAAGTCCAAATCAAATTGTTTAAATTAACAAGGTGGTTTTTTTTCTGCTTGTCATTTTGGGTATTTTTAAAGTAGAAAACCAAGTTAGAAAAACTATGAATTATAGTAATGGTTCTTGGTGAAAATGACATTAGACAACCTTACAAACTAATAAGCAAAAATGAACTATGAACATTTATGTGACTTATAAATTTTGTTGGGGCTTGCTTATATCCTACCATTGTTGGAATTTGTGCGTGCTTTTATTAAGTTTGTACAAATGAGGGATGTGTTTGTGTGTGACCTTATGTATGTTATCAAGGTCTACCAAGGTGATATATACAACATTAGGGATGTTATTTCGTGAGCGTGTGAACAATGAACGGTGAGCAAGTGAACATGAACAAATCTTTTTGGAATATTTTGTTGACATTGACATAATATTTAGAAAATATTTTTAAACACATGGGACAAAATATTTGATGACATGGAAGAATATTTTATCACTTGTTCATGGATGAACGATATTTATGGATGAAAATGTGGATGACAAATGAAAATGGATGAAATTTTTTATGAACATTGGCAATATTTTTTTTCTTGTGAAAATTTGAATAAAACAAACAAGATGGAAAAATTTGATGTTGGTTTATTTCAAAAAATTCAACACATGAAATGCTGATGTCATATTAAAAGTCATATTTTATATTAACTTAATATGAATTTTTGCAGCATCTAAACCATATAAATTTTTTAAGTAAATTCAATTTAATGGCATATAAACCTATTGACCCACTGAAAGGTATGTGCCAATCCAAACACTACATGTTCACCACCAAGAGGCATGTGGCCATTAGGAATTGGAACAATATGAAATAGCTGATGACACTTTACAATGTCTATACCATTTAATGTTTTTTTATTTTTATGTTCTCTCTCAACCTTTTGCATCTAAGACCATTTTTGTTACTTGTACAATCACATTGGATTTTTCCCCTCTACTACTAATTTGCATGATTTATACCTCAATTTGCATTTACTCCACCCTTATTGCTTACTTGCATCCTTTCTACCTCTACCATGTGTTTGCAATCGTTAAACTTTTATTGGATAATGGGAAGAAGAAAATTGACACCAAATGTCACACCAAACACCTTGGAATTTCTGATTGAATATACATTAATCTCAAGCATACTAGATAGAATATGTGAGATGACAATAAAAGCCTTGGAATATCCAAGAGATGACACCTGGTTAATCCCCCTTTAGCATTTACTAGAAATCAAAACATGGAGAACATAATGAAAAAGGGTAATAAATGAATGGGTGGCATGGTGATGGGTGAATGTAAAAATAGACAAAGAAAATCTTGCATTACTTAAACATATTATAAACATTTCAAAGGAAGATATGAAAGATTACAATTGGGCAATGTTTACACATGCCAAGAATTTTTTCAAAGAACGTGCAAGTTTGAAGAAATAGATTCTAAAACATTTTTTCAGAAGCTTACTCAACGATTTGTTGATACAAGATTTGATAACTCTTGACAACTTGCTATCAACAAAATTCATTAAAACCAAAAGAAGGAAAGACCCACTTTCAAAATGTAAGAAGCCCACAGATTCATTATGAGTTATCCCACTACCCTACAAAATATCTGCCTGGTCTTTATGCCTATAAACAGGCCTCCCACTCTTAAGGAGTTTTCTGAGTATTTCATAGGCATGATATCATCTCCCTCCTATGCCAACTGATCTATGTATGCTAAGGTTCCCATAACCATTGGCTCAAGTTAGGTGAAGCCATTAGGTGGGGAGACATTCCCAAAATGTGGGGCTACTATTTTGTCTTAGGTGCCTTATTTTGGAAATGCCCCACCCAGGGGCTTTACCCTACATATAAACCTCTCTAATATTTTTTCCTATGTATTTGACAGCACCTCCCCCTCTGGAAGATTACTTTGCCAGTTGAAGGGCCTTTCCAATGATCACATGCGAACCTTTTGCCACTGGAATAGAAAATCTTTCATGCTTTATGATGGGAGAAGAAGGCCTGCTCCCATGGGCCTCCCCTAGTTTTGGGGCCTACACCCTAGAGCTATTGCCCTCAAGGCTACTGCCATCAAATTAGGGGAGGCCGTGGGAAGCAGGCGCTAGACCGAAAATTCTAGTGTATTTGCAGATCACATTATAAAGCACAAAATTTGCAAGACATTTCAAAAAAACAAAATGCTTGCACAAGTGGGCACTTTGTTTTTTGAAATGCCTTGCACTGTTTTTTTCTTTCTTCCCCTTGATACCCAATGGGTACCCATTGGATACCTGCCATGTATCAGAAGAAACAATACCAATAATATTTGTGCAACAACACTTTATTGTTGCGTAACACCCTTAGAGCAGGGTGTTCCTGAAAGAAGGGGTGCTTAGTTCAGGAATGGCCTGCTCCTGGGGCATTACCCTACACATAAATGGCCAAGAGCCAAACCAAGGTACATGACGAAGATGAAACTTACTCAACATTACTTGACAAAATTAAGCTGTTTTAGGACACAATTTCAAGGATGTTCAGCACAGTAGTCCACTGGGGTCTAGTTTTCCAGATTCGTGAAGTAAAGTATCTTAGCTATTTGAGATTCTGATAGGCAACCAGTCTCTTGTTGGTTTGCTGTTGGGTAAAGTTCTGTCACCTGCAATAGAAGCCAAAAAGAGCAGACATCATGAAATGTTCAAGAGCAATGGCTTATAACAACCCCATGTCCCTTCATATCTGCTCAGAAGTACGCTTCTTCTGTCAAAGCTTTCTTTTCTTGGGCAAATTCTCAAAATGCTTCCTAACAAAATTTCCATCATGAGCACCCAAGTCCCCCAACCCCATGCTCACATATTTGTGAATCACTCCGAGGTTTTTTCTTTGCATTTGAAAGCACCTCTCTCTGAAGAAGATTCGTATCCTCAGTTGAAGAAGGACCCTTCTGCTGATCACATGCAGACCTTCACCTTCTGCCATTTGAACACAACAATAATTAGTGCTTTATGTTGGGGAAGACCTGCTCTCAGACGCCTCCCCCAATCTTCCAGTCTACACCCTTGGGGTACCTAAGCCAGTTCCAAGAGGAGACAAGTTGTGCAATCCAGTTCCAGGTCCGGTTCTAGGGAAAGCTTCACAAAAGAGTCTGGTTCAGGGAACCACTTCCAACATGAGGTAACCTAATCCTCATGCTCTAGTTATTTGGGATCAGACCCAGAACCAGGAACATGCCATCATATCTGATTGCATGAATTTGCACCCCTGTTGCGAAATGGCTATTTTTAGGTGTAAATTGAAAAAAAATTCTGGGGTACTCTTCTCTGTAGGGGAAGGCCTGCTTCCCAGTGGATCATGGCCTTGAGGGTAGTACCCGGAGGGTGTAGGCCCTAAAATTAGGGGAGGCCTGTGAGAGCCTCTGCAATTTCTTCTGCAATTTCCATTGTTAGGGTATGGTTCTTTAAGCAATCCACAAATATTTTGTGACAAGTTGGACATACCTTTTAGTGGTAGGTAAGTAAGTAGAAACAGGAGAAAACATTAATGGTTCAATTGCCTCTGGTCTTCTCAAAAAAACTATAACCACAAATGACTAGAACCAGGAGGGCGGCCAAAGTTCACAAGAATACAAAAGTCGGTCGTGCGAGCATGGGCTAGATTACTGTTTGTGATTTGGAACAAAAGTTTGGGTGGTGGTGGTGGTGGTGGCAGGCGAATATCAGAACTCCTCTTTTCTGCCCTAACTACACGTCCAGCTGGAGTACACTCACTCTCTATTCACATTGCCCAAGGTAGTAGGAAGAAGCACATGTAAAAATGTTGTGCAAACAATTAAAAGTTGCCACCTCACTAGAAAAAAAGTACACCTGTTTGCACAAGCCTTTGAGGAGGAAAAATGTAGTACATGAATGCAAAAAAAATTAATTTTTTTTTTTGGGACAAAAAATTTAGTACATATTGTTTACTGTTTACAACTTTACGTCCGTTTTGGACCCGAGAGTCCATTAAACGAAAGGTAGATCATGGAGGACAGATTGTCCTCTGGTACTGGCAGCATGCCACAAATTTGGCTAGGTCGACCATGTTCGTAGTTTGCATGAGTTCAACAAGAGTGCTCGTGTGAGTGAGGGGCAGGGTCGAACAAAAGTGTTCCCTAACTTTTTGTGTATTTGAACAAACAAAGAGTAGGTGCTCTTCATTTTTTACCTTCCCCAAGTTGCAACCTTGACAAAGCCTTTCTACGTATGGCATGTCTTTTCATGCACCTTGCTTCAAACTGTGTGTTGCCACACCGAAATCGAGCTAAAGCTTTCCACAACTAAACACAGTTGATGTCACACAAGTAATTTTGAGTCTCGTACAACATACTCTTGAAACACAAATATCTTGTTCGCATGCTGATCCTAATCTCATGGTTGGTAAAGAGCTTTTCAATGAAAGTCAACCACATAATCTCCTTCACCTTTTTAATCTCCTTCACATTTTTTAACAATCAACATTGTCCGAGAAAACCTAACCTACAAGGGGAGGGCCAACATGGTCTGAGAAATACCTGGAACTCCTTCACCTTTTTTAACGATCAACATTGTCCGAGAAAACCTAACCTACAAGGGGTGGGGCCAACATTGTCCAAGAAATACCTGGAACTCCTTCACCTTTTTAATCTCCTTCACCTTTTTTAACAATCAGCATTGTCCCAGAAAACCTAACCTACAAGGGGTGGGGCCAACATTGTCCGAGAAATACCTGGAACTC
>Ga0116227_10008355_pt1 | contig 19594 bp, 14 predicted proteins | sample S1TSphgellanicum_FD_89693 | JGI IMG/M metagenome (GOLD analysis project Ga0116227, IMG submission 89693) | Host-associated microbial communities from peat moss isolated from Minnesota, USA - S1T2_Fb - Sphagnum magellanicum MG | ecosystem: Host-associated > Plants > Peat moss > Unclassified... | reverse complement strand
GACTACGTTTGGTGTCCGTGGTCGCCCGAGGAGTACGGCGGGAAAACGAGATCGGGTCGGTTGCTGTATCGCCTTTATCACACGCCTCTCGGCATCGGCCTCTATTACCCGATAGAGATTTGGCTAAAGCACATGTGGCTTGGGGATTCCCGCGATCGAGCATATCGCGACTACCGGCGCGTCGTCGAGGACCGCGTCCGGGCGGCGCTCGGATTCACTACGATCGCGGCGGCCTGCGCTCTCGTGTCGCTGCGAACCGGGCATTCTCTTGCCGTCGCGATCTCGAACGCTTTACTCGCCGTCACGGTGCCGCTCGTTCTCTATCACTACCTCATGAGCGTCGTGATCTTCGTACACCACCGTCATAGCGACGTCGTCTGGTATGACCGGTCGCACGAATACGATACCATGGCGGGGCAACTGCGCGGCACGGTGCACGCTACGCTCCCGCGGGCGATCGAAGTGGCGTTCTTGGACATCTTCCAGCACACGGCGCACCACGTTCACGCCCGCATCCCGTCGTACCGGCTAGCGCGAGCGCAGGCGACGCTCGAACAGACCTTCCGGGCGCATGTCCTCCGAGCGCCGCTGACAGCACGATCGTTCCTGCAGACTTTGCGCGAGTGCCAACTCTACGATTACGACCGACGAGCTTGGTGCACGATTAAATCAACGCTGATTTCGCCCGCGAGTGCCGACGACGGCGAATAGCCCGTTGCAATACCGGTGGTCGGCGGCGTTCGTCACGGTGTCGGCGGAAAGCGCGACCAGAGCCGCGCCGGGCGCGGCCTGGCCCGAGGCGCCGGCCGGGGTCGTTCACCAGGTTGGCCCCGCATCTCATTGCAGGCCGAGTCGCTCCAATGGCGGTGGCCCGGGGCGTCCGGACCGCGTTATCCCGATTGGCGGGCCCCAAACTCGCCATCGGACCGGTCCAGGCGCGGGGGAAGAGCCCGGACGCGGATAAGCGCTGTTGATGATCAAGGACGTGGAACTCCCCGATGTCGACCCCGATGAGACGCGCGAATGGCTCGAGGCGCTCGACGGCGTTCTGACCCATGAGGGCCCGGCACGCGCCCAGCACCTCGTCGAGCGCATCGTCGAGCGGGCGCAGACCGGCGGCGCTCACGTCGAACTCGGCGTTCAAACACCGTACGTCAACACGATCCCGGTCGCGCAGGAAGCGCGGCTCCCCGGCAACCTCGAGCTCGAGACTCGGCTACGGCATTACATTCGCTGGAACGCGATGGCGATGGTGGTGCGGGCGAACGAAACGAGTTCGGAGCTCGGCGGCCACGTAGCGAGCTTCGCTTCGTCGGCGACACTCTACGATGTCGGCTTCAACCACTTCTTTCGCGCCCCGTCCGAGGGCTTCGGCGGCGACCTCGTGTTCTTCCAAGGGCACTCCGCGCCCGGCGTCTACGCCCGCGCGTTTCTCGAAGGACGCATCAGCGAAACGCAACTCGCGAACTTCCGTCAGGAAGTCGGCGGCCAGGGCCTCGCCTCGTATCCGCATCCCTGGTTGATGCCGGACTTCTGGCAGTTTGCGACCGTCTCGATGGGCCTCGGTCCGATACAAGCGATCTACCAAGCCCGCTTCCTCAAGTATCTGCATCATCGCGGCATCGCCGATACGACGGGCCGCAAAGTCTGGTGTTTTCTCGGCGACGGCGAAACCGACGAGCCGGAATCGCTCGGCGCGATCTCCGTTGCGGCGCGTGAAGAGCTCGACAACCTTATCTTCGTCGTCAACTGCAATCTGCAACGGCTCGACGGTCCCGTTCGCGGCAACGGCAAGATCATCCAGGAGCTCGAACGTGAGTTCCGCGGCGCGGGCTGGAACGTCATCAAAGTGATCTGGGGCGCGAACTGGGATCCGCTCCTCGAACGCGACCGCAGCGGGCGGCTCGTGCAGTTGATGAACGAGTGCGTCGACGGCGATTACCAAACGTTCAAAGCCAACGACGGCGCCTACGTTCGCGAGCACTTCTTCGGACGCTATCCCGAAACGGCGGCGCTCGTCGCGGATTGGACCGACGAACGGATTTGGGGATTGCAGCGCGGCGGTCACGATCCGGCTAAGGTTTTCGCGGCCTACGACGCGGCGACCAAAACGGCCGGCCAGCCGACGGTCGTGCTCGCCAAGACGATCAAGGGCTACGGTATGGGTTCTTCGGGCGAGGCGCAGAACATCGCCCATCAGCAAAAGCATCTCGACGTGCGCGCGATGAAAAATTTTCGCGACCGCTTCGCGATCCCGGTTTCGGACGACGATCTCGTGAAGATTCCGTTCTATCGGCCCGCCGCCGACAGCGCCGAAGCGCGGTACTTGGCCGAACGCACCCGCGAACTGGGAAGCGTCCCGCAGCGGCGGCGCCGCTCGAAGACCCTCGCCGTCCCGGAACTTTCGGCCTTCGAAGCCGCGCTGCGCTCCTCGGGCGAACGCGAGCTCTCCACGACGATGGCCTTCACGCGGATCCTTTCGGCAATGCTAAAGGACAAGACCATCGGCGCGCGCGTCGTGCCGATCGTCGCCGACGAATCGCGCACCTTCGGCATGGAGGGCATGTTTCGCCAGCTCGGTATTTACTCGCACCAGGGTCAGCTCTACAAGCCGCAAGATTCCGCGCAGCTCATGTACTATCGCGAGGATAAGAGCGGTCAGATCCTGCAGGAAGGCATCAACGAGGCGGGCGCGATGTGCTCGTGGATCGCCGCCGCGACGAGCTATTCGACGAGCGACGAGCCGATGATCCCGATGTACATCTTCTATTCGATGTTCGGTTTTCAGCGCGTCGGCGACCTGACCTGGGCTGCGGGCGACATGCGCAGCCGCGGCTTCTTGATCGGCGGAACGGCCGGGCGCACGACGCTCAACGGCGAAGGCCTGCAACACGAAGACGGCCACAGCCAACTGCACGCTTCGTTCGTTCCGAATTGCGTCTCGTACGACCCGACCTACGCCTACGAGCTCGCCGTCATCGTACGCGACGGTCTGCGGCGGATGGTGGCCGATCAAGAAGACGTGTACTATTACATTACAGTCATGAATGAAAATTACACGCATCCGGAAATACTGCCGGATTGCGAGGCGGGCATCTTGCGCGGCGCCTATCTGTTGCGCGACGGTGGAGCCGCCGACGGCCCACGCGTGCAGTTGCTGGGCTCGGGGACGATCCTGCGCGAGGTACTCGCCGCCGCGGATCTGCTCGCGGCGTACGGCGTCAGCGCCGACGTTTGGAGCGCGACGAGCTTCAACGAATTGCGGCGCGACGGGCTCGCCGCCGAACGCTGGAATCTTCTCCACCCGACTGACGAACCGCGCCTCCCGTACCTCGCCGAAGCCCTCGGCAAGCGGCGCGCCGGGCCCGTCGTCGCGGCGAGCGATTACATGAAGGCCTACGCCGGGGGCGTCCGGCCCTTCGTCGGAGCGCGGCGGTTTCATGCGCTCGGCACCGACGGGTTCGGGCGCAGCGATTTCCGGCGAAATTTGCGGGATTTCTTCGAAGTCGATCGCCGCTGGGTGGCGCTTGCGGCGCTCAAGGCGCTCGCCGACGACGGCGCGCTCGCGCGCGAGCGCGTGGCCGAAGCGCTCGCCGCGTTCGGCATCGATCCGGCGAAGCCCAACCCCGTTACGGTATGATGCGCGTATGAGCGAGATCGACGTTCGCATTCCGAACATCGGCGACTTTCACGACCTGCCGATCATCGCGGTCCTCGTGAAGGTGGGAGACGCCGTCGCCCTCGAGAGCCCGCTCGTGGAACTCGAATCGGAGAAGGCGACGATGGAGGTTCCGTCGCCTGCGGCGGGCGTCGTCAGCAAACTGACCGTCCAGGTCGGCGATAAAGTTTCCGAAGGCTCGACGATCCTGACTCTGACGGCGACGTCGGCCAACGGCGCATCCGCCGCCGATGCTCCGGACGCGTCCGCTGGCGGAGCTCCCGGCGCAGCCGCTCCCACCGTCGCCTCCGGCTCGACGGCGTCCGTCCCGGTAGCCGCGGCGCCGGCAGCGGCCGCAGCCGCCCCGGCCCCCGCGACCACCCCGTCTTCATCGGACGGCGCCGCGTCATCAAACGGCGCCGCGCCGGCGGAGCCCGCCGCGGCGGCTCGGACGCCGTCTGCTTCCGGCTCGATCGCATCGCCGGCGCCGCCCGAGCCGCCTCCGGCGAGCGCCGGCATCGTTCACGCGAGCCCGTCGATTCGGCGTTTCGCTCGCGAGTTGGGCGTGGATTTGCATGCCGTGAAGGGTTCCGGGCCGCACGCGCGCGTGACCCGCGAAGACGTGCAGGCCTACGTAAAAGACACGCTCGCGCGAGCCGCATCGGGACCGGCTAAATCCGCGGCGAGCGGCGGCGCGCTTGCGTTCGACCTGCCGCCGTGGCCAAAACCCGATTTCGCGCAGTTCGGCGAGATCGAACGCGTACCGCTCTCGCGCATTCGCAAGATTTCCGGACCCGTGCTGCACCGCAATTGGGTCATGATTCCGCACGTCACCAACAACGACGAGGCGGACGTCACCGAACTCGAAGCGTTCCGCAAGAAATGCAACCTGGAGAATCCGGCGGCGAAGATCACGATGCTCGCCTTCGCGGTGAAAGCCTGCGTGGCGGCGCTCAAAGCGTTTCCCGACGTCAACAGCTCGCTCGACGGCGACGAACTGATCCTCAAGCGCTACTATAACATCGGCTTCGCGGCCGACACCCCGCAGGGACTGGTGGTCCCCGTTCTCAAGAACGCCGATCGCAAGGGCGTCCTCGAGATCGCGACCGAAAGCGCCGCGCTTGCGAAGAAGGCGCGCGACGGCAAACTCGGGTTGACCGACATGTCCGGCGCGACCTTCACGATCTCGAGTCTCGGGGGTATCGGCGGAACCTCGTTCTCGCCGATCGTCAACGCCCCCGAAGTCGCGATCCTCGGCCTCAGCCGTTCGGCGCTCAAACCCGTTTGGGACGGCGCCGCATTCGTCCCGCGCTTAATGCTGCCGCTCTCGCTGTCCTACGACCATCGCGTCATCGACGGCGCGCTTGCCGCGCGCTTCAATGCCTATCTCGTCAACCTGCTCGCAGATCTGCGGCGCGTCCTCCTCTAAGACGGAGCGGCAACGCGCAATTTCGCCGCGCTGGGCGGATGGGGAAAGCGCAGGCGCGCGATGCGGATGACGACGGCAATCGACATGTCCGTGAGTCCGCTCGCGCTCGGTCCGAAGACGACGTCAACGACGGTCGAAACGGCCATCACGCCGCAAAGAACGCTATTCCGAACGAGGGCGTGCCATACCCGGTCGCGTTCGGCCTCATCGAAGTAGTACCAGCCGCGCCGTAAATTGCGAATCGCGATGACGAAACCGATGCCGGTCAGCAACGCGTAAAGTACGGAGTATTCGCCGACGGCACGGCGCGCCGACTCGAGCGTGGCGACATCGTGGGTCTGGGCGTACATGGCGAAGGGCATGAGGCTCACGAATGCGAGGAAGGCGAAAACGAGCGCGAGATCGATCCGCGCCGGACGGAACGCGGTCGACAACATGCGGTGGAAGCTCAGCCATAGGAGCGCGAGGCTTGCGAACGTTGCGAAGTACAGCAAGAGGGCCAAAGGATGGGAGATGTCGATCCGCCCCCGGGCGTTCGTGAGCATGAGGGCACACTGCGAAATCGCGAAGCCGAAAACGATATCGCCGAACCCCTCGAGCCGGCCCGCGAGCCGGCGCTCGCGCGCCGACAGGGTCGACGAGAAGTCGGGTGGTTCCGGATTGGTACCGATCGCTCTCCTCCGAAAACCATGAGGGCGGCGCTGCGGTGCGGGCCGTCCGGCGAAATTCGAGGTGCCGCACGCCGCGCATTCGACGCGAACGTCGCCTCCGCTTCGCGAATCGCCCCGCCGGCATTCCAAAGACGCCCCTGCCGAACGCATATCGCTGCTCGGGAGTGCCGATGGTAGAATAGGGCAAGCCGAGCACGCCTGTGCCCACGTCCCCGGAGGAGAAGGAGAGACCTGCTTGAACGAACGACCGCTTCGCGACGTTGACGATCTTGCGCATCGCAGCGCCGTCTTACCGGACGATCACGTTCTCGCTCCCGACGAGGCCGATCTCGTCGCTTTCTTGCTTGAAGGGCAACACTCGAGTTTCAGCGTGGCTGGCGACGGCCGGCTCACCTGGCGTGCCTTCGGAGGCACCTTTCAAACGGTCGGTGAGCTCCGGGCGCTCGCGCGCGAGCACCCTTCGAATACCGAACCGGCGCTGCCGAAAATCGAAGACGGCGAGACCGTCGGGATCGAGCTCTTCGGGAACATGCTCGACACGATCGCCTTCCTGCGGGTGCGCCTGCGGGCTCTGGCCGACGTCGTGATCGAGAAGGGGCTCGTCACGGGGCCGGAATTGCTCGGGCGCTATCACGAGTATCACGAGAAAAGTTTCGAAGCGTTCCGCGACCTCATGCTCTTGCGGCCCGAGATCTTCGAGAAGCGCTTCGCCGAATGGCTCGACACGGAGCAAACCTACCGGAGCAAACTAGCGGATGACCGCGTTGCTGAGACCGAACCCTAAAGTTCTACGCCGTGCGAGCGGGAATTCGCCGCAACACTGCTAATACGTCTCCCGGCGAACGCGTCGAGCACTTGCTCCGCTCAATCGCTTATATCACCTCGAGCGTGATCCACAGGGTCTCACCTTGAATTTCAGTACTCTGCAGCTACGCCCGTATCAAATCGAGGCGCAGCGGGCGATCGTTGAGGCGCGTAAACGCGGCCTTCGCGGCCAACTCGTGTCACTTGCGACCGGTCTTGGGAAGACCGTCATCATCGCGACGCTTCCGAAGTTGCTCGAGCTTCGTCCCACGGACGTGACGCTCGTCGTCGCTCACCGTGACGAACTGATCCAGCAACTCGAAGAAAAGATGAAGGCGCAAAATCCCGATGCGATCGTCGGCATCGAAAAGGCCGATGCGTTCGCCTCCGACGACTGCACGATCGTCGTCGCCACGGTGCAAACGCTTACGGGAGCGCGGCTCGCGCGGTTCGCGACCCGGTTCGGGCGGCGGATCGCGCTCTTGGTCATCGACGAAGCACATCATGCGGCGGCGCCGACGTACCGGGCGTTGCTCGACAAAATTCTGCTCAAGCGCCCGGACGCGCTCGTGATCGGGTTCACGGCAACGCCCGCGCGGGGCGACGGCGTTGCGCTCGCGGAAATATTTCCGGACAAAGTCTACGAGATGGACGCGCGCGCCGGCATCGATGCCGGGTATCTCGTCCCCGTTACCTCGTATGCGATCGCCACCGAGACCGATCTCGATGCGGTCGCCTCGCGCGCCGGCGATTTCGTGCTCGGGCAGCTTGCCGACGCCGTCGATAACGACGAACGCAACGCTGCCGTGCTCGAGGCCTATCAGACGATCGTGCCCGGGAAGAAGACGCTCGTTTTTACCGCATCGGTCGAACATGCGCGCCACGTCGCGGCGCTCTTCAAAGCGGCCGGCATCCGGGCGGAGTTCGCGAGCGGTGAGACGCCGACCGCCGAACGGGAGGCGATCGTCGCCGCCTTCCGCGGTGCGAAGCTCGACGTGCTCGTGAATTGCGGGCTCTACCTCGAAGGCTTCGACGTTCCCTCGATCGAGGTGATCATCAACGCCCGGCCGACCAAGTCGACGACGCTCTACACGCAGGTGACGGGCCGCGGATTGCGCCCGCTCGATGAAGATGCGTTTGCCCTCTCGCTCTTTCCGACGCCCGAAGCGCGCCGCGACGCCATCAAGGGAAGCCGGAAGCCGTATGCGACGATCATCGACATCGTCGATCAAGCCCGGCGCCACCAGCTCGTGACGCTGCCGACGCTCTGGGGCATGCCCGCGCAAATCGACGCGCAGGGCCGGCTGATCTCAAAATTGGCGCTCGAATACGAAGAGCTTTTCGTCAAAGCGCCGCGCATCGCGGCCCGCGCCCGGACCGCCGAGGCAATCGAAAACGCGCTCATCGAAATCGACGAGGCAGCGGAACCGAAGCGCCAGGTTGCGGCTTGGCAGATGATCTCGCCCGAACATTGGCGCCTCGAACGGCCGCCCGAACGCACCGCCCGCGATCGAAAGGGGCGGCCCATTCCGCACTTCGCGAAGAAGTTCGAGGAGTTCGTGAAGACCGCGCGCAGCGTCGCCCCGCACGAGGACGCGGAAGCCTTCGCGATGCGGTTGCTCAAAGTCGATCGCCGCTCGCTAGCGGAAGAAGCGCAGGCCGTCGACGTGACCCGGGACGGCGAATCGTGGGTCGCGACGTGGAAGAAAGGACGCGGGCCCGTGCGGGTTCTCGTTACCGCGCCGAGCCTTCCCGACGCGATCGCCGCGGCGACCGCGCGGCTCGAAGCGGGCGAAACGGCGCCGGCCAAAGACGCGAGCGGCCCCGCCGCGAAGCGCCGCAATCCACGGCGCTGGCGCGGCCGAAAGAAAGCGGCTGCCGAAAAACCGTCGGCCCACGCCGTCTAGCGGCGTTGTCTCCACGCGCAAGCGGAGAACGACTCGCAAGCGGCGTAGCCCGCTCTCCCTAGTGAATCGAAGACTTTCTGCTGTAGTAACCGGGCTCGCTTTGCTTGCGAGCTTCTCGAGCGCGGCGCTCGCCGAGAAATCCGCAGCGCCGGCGCCGGCACCATCGCCCGGGCCTTCGAGTTCGCCCGGGCCGCTGACTTCGCCCGGGCCGTCGGGTTCGCCCGGTGCCGCGGGTGCTCTGCCCGCCGCGCTCGCCGGGCTCTCGCTCGGTTTCGGCGGCCTCTCGTCCCCGGGGCAGCCGCAACCCTATGCGACCTTCGTGCGCAAGACCGAGCGCCAGTCCGGCTTGATCGACATCATCAAGAAGGACGACGACGTCTATCTCGATCTCGGCCCGGCGCAACTCGACCATCCGTTCATCATCGCGCCGGTGCTGGCGTCGGGAGTCGGCGCCGAGGCGTTTGCGGGGCGCGTGTATTCGCCGTTCGTCGTTTCGTTCAAGCGCGTCGGCCGGCGCGTGCTCTGGGTCGAACAGAACACCGATTTTAGCGCGCCGCCGGATAGCCCGGCGGCCAACGCCCTCGCGATCTCCGTGACCGATTCCGTGATCAACAGTACGCCGATCGTTGCGGAGGACGAGGCGACCAAACGCGTCGTCGTGTCCGCCGCGTTCTTTCTGAGCGATTTCGAGAACGTCGGCAAGTCGCTCTCGGGGCCGCAGACGGGACCCGTGCTGCTGCTCGGCGGGGCCCTGCGCTCGAGCTACAGCGTCGATGCGTCGAAGTCGTATATCGAACGCACGAAGGCCCTGCCCCAAAACGACGAACTGCTCGCGAGCCTCGCCTTCTCGGGACCGCCGGGCGATCTTTCCGGCGCGCCGGACGGCCGCGGCGTGCGGCTCGCCATGCACTATTCCATCGTCGAACCACCCGCCTCGGACAGTTACGTGCCGCGCATCGCGGACGATCGCGTCGGCTACTTCATCACGGCGCACAAGCGCTTCGACGACGACGCGGCGCCCACGCCCTTCGTACGCTACATCGACCGCTGGAACTTCAACCGCGGACCGCTCGTGTATTACTTAACCAACGAAATACCGCCGCAGTACAAGCCCGCCATCCGGGCGGCGCTCCTGCGCTGGAACGGCGCGTTCGCAAAGATCGGGATTCCCGACGCGGTCGAGGTGCGCGATCAGCCGAGCGATCCAAATTGGGATCCCGACGACGTTCGCTACTCGACCGTCCGCTGGCTCACGAGCGACAACGACGAGTTTGCCGCCTACGGGCCCCATATCGAAGATCCGCGAACCGGCGAGATCTTGCGGGTCGAGATCGTCATTTCGGGCGAGTCGCTGCGCGCGATCAAACGTGGCTATGCCGACTGGATCGTGCCCGCGCGGGGCGCCGTGGCCGGAGCTTACGGGCTGCCGGTTACCGATACGGCGCTGCGGGTCGGGTGCGATTCGGGCGAGTGCGACCGTTACGGCGAAGAGTCGGCGGCACTGGCCGCGATCGGCGCGGACGCCTTGCGGTATTCGGGCGCGACGCCTGCGGCAACGGAGCGTTTTGCCGAGGATTGGCTCGAAGCATCCGTCCTGCACGAGTCCGGCCATAACTTCGGGCTGCAGCACAACTTCGTCGCCTCGACGCTCTATTCGCTGCACGACCTGCACGACAAGGCGTTCACCGACCGGCACGGGCTCACCGCGTCGGTCATGGGCTACGCCCCGGTCAATCTCTCGCCGCCGGGGAAGTCGCAGGGCGATTACTTTCAACTCCAACTCGGGCGCTACGATGACTGGGCCATTCGCTACGGCTACGCGCGTTTTCCGAACGTCCGGCGGCCGGAGGACGAGCTGACCGCCCTGCGCGGGATCGCGGATGAGAGCACGCGGCCCGGCTATGCATTCGCTTCCGACGAGGATGCCGAGGGGCCGCTCGCCATCGACCCGCGCGTGGCGCCCTTCACGCTCTCGAGCGATCCGCTCGCGTACGATGCAAATCAATTCGCCGTGATCGGCGCGCTCGTCGACAAACTCGACGCGTCGTATCCGCGCAACGATCAGCCGTATTACCAGGAGCGTCAGACCTTCGAAACGATGCTGCTCGGCTACGAGCGAGCCGCGCTTCTGGCCACGAAATTCGTCGGAGGCGTGTACACCTCGCGCGATCATCGCGGCCAGTACGGCGGCTCGGTGCCGTTCGAGCCCGTTCCGCGCACCGCTTCGAAACGCGCCTTCGCGCTGCTCGGCGCCAACGTGTTCTCCGCACGCGCGCTGCACTTTTCGCCGCGCCTGCTCGAAGATCTCGGCCCCAACCACTACCTGCATCGCGGCGTCGATTCCGTCGAACGGCCCGACTTTCCGATCGCCGAAGTGGTTGCGGGGGTGCAGGACGCCGTGCTCTTCCGGCTCTTCTCGCCGGACGTGATGAGCCGGCTTGCCGACGAGCCGCTCAAGACCGCGCGCCCGGCCGACACGATGTCCCTCGCCGACCTCTTCACCTGGTCGCAGGCCGCGATCTGGGATATGCGCCCGGGTCTGACGACGATCGATCCGTTGCATCGCGCATTGCAACGGCGCTTTACCAATTTGCTCGTGGCGTTCTCGCTCGCGCCGAGTTTCCTGGTTGAAGCGATCGGCTACCCGAGCGACACGGCGCCGCTCGCGCGTTACGAGTTGCGGCGACTTGCGGCGCAAGTTGGGGCCGGGTTGCGCGAACCGCATCTCGACGTCGCGACCCGCGCGCACCTCGAGGACGTGCAGAGCCGCGTGCGTCACGCACTCGACCCGAACGCGACGCGCGGCGCATGAGCGCCGTCCCGCGCGCGCGGGTCCTATGTGCCGAAGGCGGCGTTCGGGTTCGCGAACGGCTGACGGAGTTTCTCGATGACGCCGAGGCCCGCACCGCCGCTGCCGCCGCGGAGAGTTCCGCACTCGTTCTCGACGCGAACGAAGCCACCGCGGACGAGCTCGAGGCGGCCGCGGCGGCGCTACGCGGTGCGGGCGCTTTCGCGCGCGTTCGGGCCGGCCGGCTAATCGTTGCCGGCACCCGGTCGGCGCTGGCCGCGGCGCGGGCGACGGCAGAACTCCCGGCGCGTTCGCTCTTGAGCGAACTCGCGCGCGCGTTCGATGCCGACCGGGCGCGGCCGGGGCGTCTGCGCTTACGGGATATCGTCCTCGACCTCGACGAGCGGCCGCGCGTCATGGGCATTCTCAACGTGACGCCCGATTCGTTTTACGACCGGGGCCGCTCGAGCGGCGTCGATGCCGCGCGCGAACGGGCCGCCGAAATGGTCGAGCGCGGCGCGAGCATCATCGATATCGGCGGCCAGTCGTACGCCCATTGGAACCCGCGAATCGCCGCCGACGAGGAGCGCGCGCGCGTCGTGCCGGTCGTCGAAGCGCTCGTGCGCGACAAGCTCGGCGTGGCCCTTTCGATCGACACGTTCAAGAGTTCCGTCGCCGAAGCGGCGCTGGCCGCGGGAGCGCACGCGATCAACGATTGCAGCGGGCTCTCGGACGACCGGCTCGCGGGGGTCGTCGCGCGTTACGATGCGGGCCTGGTCGTCATGCACCTGCGCGGCGAGCTCAACGTCCGCGAAGCCGAGTATCGTTACGACGACGCGCTCGGCGAGATTCTGGCGTTTTTGCGCGAGCGCTGCGACGCGGCGCTGGCGGCGGGCGTCGCTCGCGACGCGATCGCGGTCGATCCGGGCCTCGAATTCGGTAAGGAGCCGCGCACCGATCTCGAAATCCTCGAGCGCTTCGGAGACCTGCGGTCGCTCGGCTATCCGATCTTGCTCGCCGCGAGCCGCAAGAGCTTCATCGGCCGGGTGTTCGATCAGCCCGCGAGCGACCTGCTCGTGCCGTCGCTCGCGACGGCGGCCGCGGGCATTCTCGCGGGCGCCGGCCTGATTCGCGTCCACGACGTCGCCGAGACGGCCCAGCTCGCGCGGATGCTCGGCGCCGTGCGGGCCAAAAACCGCGCGGGGCTTGCGATCGCGCCGAAGATGCCGCGAACGCCGGCTTAGGGCAAGCCGGCAGCGGGCAGCGAGCGGGGGCCCAAGCGAGGCGGCTCGTGGCGCTGGAACGACCGGGCTGCCAAGCGGGTCTATAGGAGCGCATGCACACCGTTTATGTCGGCATCGGCTCGAACTTGGGCGACCGTCAAGGCAATATTTTACAAGCGCTGCAAAAGCTGCGCGCGTTCGCGACGGTCGACGCCGTCTCGGCCTATTTCGACACGCCTCCAGCGGCGGGAGTCTCGGGGCCGTCGTTCCTCAACGTCGCGGCGAAGCTAACGACGACGGCCGACCCAAGCGCTTTCGAGCGAGCGGTCCGCAACGTGGAAATCGCCGTCGGGCGGCAACGCGCGCAACCGCTCGCCGCTCGGCCGATCGACATCGACATCTTGTATTTCGACGATCTCGTGTGCGACTTCGGGCGCTTCGAAGTGCCCCATCCCTACATCGCGGCTCGCGCGTTCAATCTCGTGCCGCTGGCCGAAATCGCACCGGATTTCATCGATCCGCAGGGCGGCGCGACGATCGCCGCGATGGCGGCCCGCCTCGACACGAGCGCCATCGTGCGGAAGACGCGTTCGCTGAACTTTCTTGCCAATCGGCAAGAGGACGAGCCCGACGTGCTGCTCTCGATCAACCGCGTCGGCGTCTCGGGCGTAAAGCGTTTGGTTCGATTGCACGTCGGCGGCCGGGAGACCGCGTTCAACGGAGTTTTCTCGATGGTTGCCGATCTGGCTCCGGATAAAGCGGGCGTTCACATGTCGCGCTTCTCGGAGCTGCTTGAAGAAGCGATGCTCGACGTTCTTTCGCGCGGCGAGAAGCACGGGCGCATGGAAGACGTCGTGACGGCGATTGCAAAAGAGATCGTCGATTCGCAAAAAGCCTTGCGCGCCGACGTGCGGCTCGAAGCGGATTTCGGCCTCGAGCGCTGGACGCCGGTCAGCGGCAAACGCGGCGAGGAGTCCTACAAGCTCGTCGCGATCGCCCACGCGGACCGCGACGGCGTGCGCCGCGTCGTCGGCGTGGAAGCCGAAGGAATGACGGCCTGCCCGTGCGCGCAGCTCATGGTACGCGAGCACAGCCTGCGCGAATTGGTGGAAGCCGGTTTCTCGGAAACCGATGCCAACCGCGCGCTCGATGCGCTGCCGGTCGCGACCCACAATCAGCGCGGGCTCGGCAGCATCTTGATCGGCGTTCCGGACGGGCGCGACGGCGACGTCCGGGCGGAAGACCTCGTCGAGATCGTCGAGAACTCGATGTCGAGCGAGACGTACGATCTGCTCAAACGCCCCGACGAATTCTTTATCGTCAACAAGGCGCATCACAATCCGAAGTTCGTCGAAGACGTGGTGCGCGGCATCATGGCGCGAGCGCTCGACGTCTACGCCGACTTTCCGGACGATACGTTCATCGCCACGTCGCAAACGAACTTCGAATCGATTCACAAACACGATGCGTTCGCCGAAGCGTTCGGGACCTTCGGAGAATTACGCCGGGAACTCGAGACGCGGCGCTACGACGGCATCAAGACCGATCTCGCGACCTGGCTCGGCACGCAGAAGTCGGCCGTCGTCGCGTGAACGGCGGCGGCGGCGCGAGCGGCGCCCTGCCCTTCGAGATCTGGGCCTCGCCGGAGCCGACCGTCGCGCGCATCGACGCGACGACGTATCGCGATCAGTTGGCCGAAACCGGACACGAAGCGCGCGAAGGCGATATCGATCTTTTGGGCTCGCTCGGCGTGCAGGGTACGCGCTATCCCGTTCTCTGGGAAAAGACGGCGCCTGAAGGTCCGGCGCGCCTGCGTTTGGAGTGGGCGTCGCGCCGCCTCGAACGGTTGCGCACCTTCGGCATCGACCCGATCGTGACGCTCTTGCACCACGGCAGCGGACCGCCGCACACGAGTCTGATCGACCCCGAATTCCCCGAGCTTTTCGCCGAATACGCCGGTGCGGTTGCCGCCGCGTTTCCTTGGGTGCGGCGCTGGACGCCGATCAACGAACCGCTCACGACGGCCCGCTTCGCAACGTTGTACGGGCACTGGTATCCCGGGGCACGCGACGACGCGTCCTTCGGGCGAGCGATCGCGCACGAGGCGCTCGCGATGCTGCTGGGCATGGAGGCGATTCGGCGCAGCATTCCCGAGGCGCGCTTCGTCGTCACGGAGGATTTGCAGAGCTTTCGTGCGCTCGACGGCCGCGTCGAAGCCTTCGTGGCGCACAAACGCGAGCGGATGTATCTCTCGCTCGAACTCACGATGGGGCGCGTCGTGCCCGGACACGCGCTCTACGAGTATCTCGTGGAGACCTGCGGCGTCGCGGCCTCGCTCCTCGCTCGGATCGTCGCGCACGCGCGCGCACCGGACCTCGTCGGCTGGAACTACTATCCGAATTCGGAGCGCGCGCTCGACGTCGATGCGGCGGGGAACGTCATCAACGTGCCGGCGCGCGAGCGCTTTTCGATCTCGCCGCTACCGCTCTTGCGCGCCGCGTACGAGCGGCTCGGCCTGCCGTTCGGGCTGAGTGAAGTGCACGTGAATGCCGACGCAGCCGGCCGCGTGCGTTGGCTCGAGGCTCGCGCCGCCGATCTCGTGGCGCTCGCCGCCGAGGGCTTACCGGTGCGCATGCTGGGCGCCTGGGCCGCGTTCGGGCTCGTCGACTGGGATTCGCTCTTGACGCGTCGCGAGAATTACACCGAAGACGGCATCTTCACGTTTGCGGGACCGGATGGGCGGCCGCAATCGACGGCCGTCGCCGATGTCGTGCGCAGTTACGCTGCGTCGGCGCGGCCCTTCAATGCGTGCGCGCCTTCCCTGGAAGCAGCAACCCGATGACGAACCCCGCGCCGAGCGCGCCGAGCACGACGCCGAGCTGACCCGCCGGTCCTCCCTCGAGGATGGCCGGCGTCCCCTTCGGCAGTCGCAGAACGATCGCGTCTCGCAAAACGCCTTGCGAGGCGCGGCCCAGCGCAGAGCTGCCGGCCCGATTCAGCGCCGAGCCGCCGGCTCGAGTCAACGCCGAGGCGCCCGTGCGAGTCAACGCCGGCGCGCCGGTGGGAGTTTGCTCCAAGGCGGCGGCGCGAGCCTGCGCCAAGAGGTCCGCACGAGTCTGCGCCAATGCGGCGGCGCGAGCCGCCGCCACGCGGCCGGCGCGGGCCAGCGCGAAGCGGCCCAGTACCGCGGCGTCGATTGCGATGCTGCGAACCTGGGCGGCATAAGGCTTGGCGTTGGCGGATGCGAGCGCGACCTTCTCTCGGACGGTGTCCCGAAGGCGCATCGGCATATCGGCGCGATAGGCCAAGGCCGCGGCGGTCCGGGCGAGCCGTTCGCGCGTCGCTTCGATCTCGCGCAGGAGCGCCTCAGCGTCGCTCGGCTGCGGTTCGGACGATCGGTCCCCTTTGGATGCCGCGATTACGAAGCTTTCTCTACGGCTCGCGGATCGCTACCGGCGGGCCGGTCCGCAAGGAGACGGACCGAAGCGGGCACGGTCAATTCGGCACGTTCGGTAAACACCTTCGTGAACTCCGCCCCGAACAAGAGGATCATCGCCGAATAATAAATCCACAGAAGCGCGACGAGGATCGAGCCGGCAGCGCCGTACGCGGACGCGACGCCTCCGTAGGCAATATAAAGTGAGATAAGCGCTTCGCCGAACACGAAGAGGACCGCCGTCACCCCGGCGCCGATCCAAACGTCGCGCCAGGCTACCTTCACGTCGGGTAGCACTTTGAAGATGAGCGCGAAGACGACTGCGGTGAGCGCGACGCTGATCGCTTGCTCGACGACCGTCAGCACCGTCGGATTTGCGGCGAAGGGAATGTTGGCCAGAAAATGCGCGCCGGCAAACGTGATCGCGGCGTTCGCTACGAACGTCACGAGCAAGAGGAACCCGACGACGACGATCATCGCGACGGACGTGGCGCGGTCGCGGATCATCTGTTTCCAGCCGCCCTTGGTCGCTTCGACGTGCCACACCGCGTTGAGCGCGTCTTGCAGCGACGCGAAGAGGTTGCTCGCGGCGAATGCGAACGCGACCCAGCCGATCGTCTGCGCGATCGCCCCCTGACGCGGCTTCGCAAAGCTCGTATCGATCAGCTTGCGGACGGTGTCCCCCGCCGCGGCGCCGGCGTTCTTCGAAATCTCGGCGACTAGGCTGTTCTCGGCGCTCGTATGGCCGCCGCCGCCGCTCGCATGCATGACGCCGCCGACGATTGCGATGAGGATCACGAAGAGCGGCGCGATCGAGAAAATCGTCGAGAAGGCGATCGCAGCGGCGAGCCGCTGCGCCTTATCTTCGTTGAAAGACGTGACGGTACGCTTCGCCAGGTCGAAATAATTCATCGCCCGTTACGTACCCCGGCGCGCACCGCTTCCACGTCCGCTTTGACGCTCGCGAACGTTTGCTCGAGACTCGGCGTAGCTGCCCGGGAAAGGGCGCGTTTCGCGGCGAGCGCGGCGAGCAGCGCTATAAAACCGTAGCCGAGAGTCACCGCGAGGGCCGCCGCCCAAAGCTGCAGCACGAAGGCCAGCGCCGCGATGAGGGCTACCGTGAGAGCCGCGAACGCGCCGATTCCGAACAGCGCTGCAAAGGCGAAGAGGCCGATCGGCCGGGCCGCGCCCTTTCCTTTCGCGACGAGTTCGGAGCGCGCGAGCGCAAGTTCTTGGCGAACGAGCATCCCGAGATCCACGGCGAGCCGGCGCAGCAATTCGGCGAGCGGCAGGCCCGCGCCGGGCGGGGCTTCACGCGCCATGGCGGATACCGACCGTTCCGTTGCGCCGGTTACGACCGGTTCGGCGCGCGACGCGTCGCGGCGGCGCGCTCTCCTCGGCCGGAGGCGGCGCGCTCCGCTCGGCGGCCGCCTTCGCTTTCGCCCGTCGGGCGGCGCCTCGTCCTACAAGCGAGCGTAGCGTGCGAGCGACCGCAAAGCCGAGCGCCAGCGCGGATACGGCGAGAGCGAAGGAGCGGAATCCCGCGTCGTTCGCCTCGACATAGCGTCCCAAACGCTCGAGTGAGGCGGCACCGCGGGCGGCGATCGCCGCGGCTTCCGCGTCGTAGGCGTCCGGATTCTTTCGCAACTCGTCTTCGACTGCCCGGAGGCGTCGGGCCACCATGTCTACTATCAACAACAACCCCCTGCCCTCGGGTGCTTCGCCGCGGTCGCCTTACCCTGGGGGCGCGATGACAACCGCAAGCGGTTCCGAATGTCGGAGCACGATGACGTTCGACTGCCTCGTCGTCGGTTCGCACCTTCGCTACGACGGTGTCCGGCAGCGCCCGCAACAGATTTTAACGCGTTTGGCCCGGCGCCTACCGATCCTCTTCGTCGAAGAACCGTTCGCCGGCGAGGACGACCGCGAAGCCGTAACGCATGCGGACGGCATCGACGTCCTGCGTCCGGTACGGGCGGCGTACGCCCACGAAGTCGACGCGCGGACGATCGCCGCGGTGCGAGCCTGGGCGGGCCCGCGGCGGCCGCTCGTGTGGCTCTATACGCCGATGATGCAGGCCCTTGCCGATGCCTTCCCCGACGCTTCGGTCGTTTACGATTGCATGGACGAACTCGCGGCGTTCGACTTCGCTCCGGCCGAGATGCGGGAGCGCGAACGCCACTTGCTCGCGCGAGCGACGCTCGTGTTTTGCGGCGGCCCATCGCTCTACGCGGCGCGCCGCGAACTCGGACCGAAGGTTCGCTTATTTGCAAGCGGCGTCGAATTCGAGCACTTCAACACGCTCGTTGCGCCCCATCCGCTCTTCGCCGCTCTCCGCAGACCCGTCTTCGGTTACGCCGGCGTCATCGACGAACGCATCGACGTCCCGTCGCTCGACGCGCTCGCCGCACGCGATTGCGAAGTCGTGCTCGTGGGGCCTCTCGCGAAGATCGAACCCGCATCGTTGCCGCGCCGGACGAACGTTCACTTCACCGGCCGCTTGCCATACGCCGAGCTACCCGCGCTCTTGGCGGGGATGGACGTTGCGATCATGCCGTTTGCCGCGAACGCCGCCACGCGCTACATCTCGCCCACGAAAACGCCCGAGTATCTCGCCGCACGCAAACCGGTCGTGAGCACGCCCATCGTGGATGTGATCGCTAATTACGGCGACGTCGTAACCATTGCGGCGGCGGGGGAAGCCTTCGCTGCGGCGTGCGTTGCGACCGCGGTGCGGCTCGAACCGTCGCGGATCGAGCGGGGCTTGGCGCTCGCGCGCCTGGCCGGCTGGGACGAAATCGTTGCGCGCATGTGGATCGACCTCGAACGCGAATGAACGCTCCGATGCATCTTCGAACGCGCCGTGCCGCTGCGGCCTTCGCCCTGTCGCTCGCCATGCTGGCCGCGCCGGCATTTGCCGCCGATCCGCCGTATCTCAAACTCGCGCAAGAATTGGGGACGCCGCATCTCGCCGAATCTTCGGGGCCGAGCGATCACTCGAATCTGCTCTTGAAGTTTACGCCCGAGGGCGAAACGGCCGAAAAGTATACGAAGCTCACGACGGTCAGCATTCTCAAGGTCGAGGCGACTTCCGAGGAAACGGAAGCGGCGGCGCGCGGCATCATCGTTCGCTTACGCGACGAAGCCAAGGCGCGCAAAGCGGACATCGAATCGTTCGACGAGAGCCCCCTCGCACCGGTCACGCTCTACTACGCGTTTTCCGCCGACGGCGACGTGGCGCGCGGGATCGTTTACTCGCCGCGGCCGGGCTACGTGACGGCCGCGCAGATCGACGCAAAGGACGGCGGGAGCGTTTCGGCGGCGGACATCGCAAAACTCAAGAGCATCATCGCGCGGCACTAACCGGTGCCGCTCGCCGCTGTGAGGCGTGCGATGCGGCTGCGAAGCGAGGGATGCGATGAGAAGAGAACTTCCATCCAGCGCGGCTGCTCGTCCTCGGCGAGATTGCGCTCGCGTAAGCGCGTGAAGGCCGCCGCTCCCGATTTACCGTCGGCGGTCGCGGCGAGCGCGAAACGATCCGCTTCGCGTTCGCGCGCGCGTGAAAATGCCGCGAGCGGCGGCCCGGCGAGCGTGCCGAGTAGCGACATCGCGAAGAACAGCCGCGCGAGGCCGGCGGCACTCGCGAGCGGCTTTCCGGGGCGGTCCGCGAGGGTGCGG
>Ga0116227_10008354_pt1 | contig 19595 bp, 24 predicted proteins | sample S1TSphgellanicum_FD_89693 | JGI IMG/M metagenome (GOLD analysis project Ga0116227, IMG submission 89693) | Host-associated microbial communities from peat moss isolated from Minnesota, USA - S1T2_Fb - Sphagnum magellanicum MG | ecosystem: Host-associated > Plants > Peat moss > Unclassified... | reverse complement strand
TTTTCTTTGTGTTTGTTCTCAATCCTTCTTTTTTCCTTTTTCTTTGGCGTTTTTTTTTTTTTTTTTTTTTTTTTTTTTGGGTATCCTTTAGCATTCACCGCTTGCTCCCTGGACGGCTGGAGGTCTGACTGAAGTGTGTTCGTTTGGTCGTGTGTTCACTGGGATGTCTCTCGGTGCCCCTGTCAGTAATGCTAATTCTGTTTCCTTGATTGGCTTCCCTGATAGTGAGAAAACCTTCCTTCTCTCCTTCCACTCTGCTTATGTATTGCACTAGGTACCTAAGGATGCTCGAATTTTTTTTTTCATGAAATATGGTGTGAAGTGTGTTTCCCCTTCCTCCTTCCTTCCCTCTCTCAGCCGATTGCGGAAGGTAGGGGTCAAAGACAACAATGCAAATCGGTTAGATAGTGCGGCAGAAAATGTCCAAGTCTTCAACTAGTTTCCAAATTTAGCGATATATGTTGTACTGGGTCTGAAATATCTTTCTCAGGCTATGTCCTCTTTGGCGTCTGTGCACTCGCTCCGTGTCCCTTTGTGAGGTTTTGGAACAGATTTGCAGTCTTTTGTTTTTGGAACAATTCACTCTTCTTGTAGTTTCTCATCTGCTTGACACCAGAAAAGAGAATTGCTTGCTTTCGGGGACAATGCTCATCGTTTGCATAGAAATATTATCTTCTACTGGTCTGTCTAGGTCTCATCAAGAGACTGCTATATCCAATTGCGAGATTGGTACTGCGTATTGGTTGTGAAAGGTGGTGAATGGAGCGCATTATCTTAGTCTGTATGTGCTGCAGCAACAATGGCATGTGGTAAGTCTTCTTTTGCATCTTTTTGAGGTCCTTTGCTTTCAGAAACTCATGCAGACATATGTATGCCATGTGCTTTGTTATCTTTATAGGGATCATCACATCATAAATTTGTTGAATCTGTTGTAAGAGACTTGTCCATGATGATGTACATCCTTGCCTGCTGTCATTGCATCAATGCATGGTGGGAGTGGGGTCTTGGAATCTTGTAGAAGGAATATTTTTAGGATTGACCCACAGCTGAAACTCTCTCACCATTCCTGTCTGCAGAAGTCTCCCCCCTAACCTTGGACTTAGATCCCTTGTTCTGTATCATTGTCCTGCATCAACTGAATCCTCAGAAGTGACTATTGCATGCACAGTCTGCTAACTGTTTTGTTTGAGGTCCTTGTTCCTCGATTCCCCTTACAGGTTGTGTTAAATAATTGGATATCAGTTTTGTTGCAGGAGCATTGAAGAGATATTGAGCTGGATTTCCTGCAAGTAAGGAGTCTTGAGAAGCTGTATCAGATACTATTGAACCAGTCTACAATTCACCTGATTCTGTTTACGGCAACAAAACCTTCATATGCTGGTTTCAAAAAAGAGACAAAGGTGGAAGGCAGTAGAGCTCACATGAACCCAATGGTTTCTCAACTTGTGAAGACTTTCCATGGAGGAAGCAAGTGCTGTTTGCCAGTGGTACTCTGGTCACTAGCTGCTTGGGTTCTTCTCCTTCAGGCATATACATCTCTCCTGAGACTCCCTTCCCATGTTCCTGAACCTTACTCACAATGGAAAAATGCCTCCCACATGTTCTATCATGATGCTGCAGAGCAAACAGCAGAGGAATTGGATGCGGAGATGATTGAGAATTTGGATGACAATGCACAGGAGAAGGTGGAGAAGGTGGAAAAATGGAACAAATTGGAAGAGAGCGAGGATTTAGAAGAAACCTTTGGTGCTGTTGCACCAGTTGAGCCTGCAACAACTGCAAAGGCTCTGGAGGAATCCAAAGAGCTTCTGGCACAGAGAAGGCTGGCATTTCTGTTTCCTGGTAAAACCTCAGTGATAGACCCATCAAAAGTGAATGGTAGTGAGTATGGATACTTTTACCCTGGTCGGACATGGCTTGACTCAGTAGGCAAACCTATCCAAGCCCATGGTGGGGGAGTGATGTATGTGGCAGAAACTCAAACCTTCTACTGGTATGGAGAAAACAAGAATGGTGCCACAATACATCCAAAGCAAGGAACAGCGAGAGTAAGTTCTTTCAGGTTCCACCTTTCTCTTCCTCTTTCTGTGCCTCTTTTGGTGTGTTTGACTTCACTGGCAACAGGGCTTTGAATAGCACATGCTTGCTCTCATTCTTCAACCCTTTGGCAGCCTATGGTAAAAGGGGTTTTTATAAAATGTCTAAACTTTGGAGAGAGGAAAGAATAGTACTTTTAGGTCTTTGGCAACAGCGTTACAAGTAGTAGGGTAGAACTGAGCAACTGCAGAGAGGCAAAGCAATCTTAAACCTCACTTAATGGACAGAGAAAAGTAGTTTCCACTTATTGATGTGGCAGTTGAGTCATTTTTCATGAAGAGATACTGTCCTTTCATGTCCTGGCTGTATTAGAAAAAGTTGAAAAATTTCTAATCTCTTTGCTTTGCAGGTAGATGTGCTGGGAATAAGCTGTTACTCATCCAAGGACCTCTGGACATGGAATTATAAGGGCCTGGCCCTCAAAGCAGAGAGAAGAGACAAGAGTAGTGACTTATATTTCTTGAATGTAGTTGAGCGGCCTAAAGTCATCTACAACGATAACACAAAGCAATATATAATGTGGATGCATATTGACAATTCAAACTATTCCAAAGCTTCAGTTGGTGTTGCAGTCAGCCCCAATCCAGAAGGCCCTTTTGAGTATGTAGGGAGTAAGAGACCACATGGGTGTGACAGTCGCGACATGACTATTTTTAAAGATGATGATGGACAGGCCTACCTCATCTATTCATCATCAGTGAACACTGAACTGCACATTGGTATGTTGCAGGTTGTATGCCCCACTTTTTTGGTTTTTCAATATAGCAATGCTCAGTAGTTGCAAGGTTCTTGTAATGTGTGGAAGGGCCGTCCTTCAGTTTTTGCAGAGATGGGGTCCCTGTGAAGTCTAATCCACCTTCTTTATTTACATATCTAATCATACTTGCAGGACCATTAACCGAGGACTACATGGATATTGTGGAGAGAGGTTCTAAGAAGGCCTTGGTGAAACAACGCAGAGAGGCTCCTGCAGTCTTCAAGCATCGTGGAATGTACTACATGGTGACATCAGGATGCACCAGTTGGGCTCCCAATGGTGCACTAGTTCATGTAGCTGAATCAATGTTGGGACAATGGGTAACACTTGGAGATCCTTGTGTGGGGGGTGAGGAAGGTTTTGGATCAATCACCTTTTTCTCACAGGGCACATTTGTGTTGCCACTGCCTGGTCTGGAAAACACCTTCATTTTCATGGCAGACAGGTTGGTAGTGGATCCACATGTTTGGTGGATGAAATTATATTATATGTTCATGGCATTTGCATCTGCAGTGTTGGTTGGCACCCCTACAAGTCAATTGGCTTTGTCCACAATCCATAGATGACTGACTAGATTATTTGTCATGCCAAGCAGGTGGCGGCCAACAGATCTTAGAGACTCAAGATATGTTTGGTTACCACTTACAATGGATGGGCCAGCTGACACAGCTTCAGATGATGAATTTGAGTTCCCACCTTGGCTCAGAGTCTCCATTCACTGGTATGAAAGGTGGAAACTTCCAGAAGGCTGGGACAACCTGCATCCAGTGTTGACTTCTTTGTAAGATTGAGGGCTGCTGGAATCATGTAGGTCCATGGATTTGTTCTGTACTATAACCCATTTGCAACTCTAACTGCAGACTCAATTCTGGCTTCTCGGTAGGATGTGCAAAGCTCACTCACCAACCTACGACATAGAAGTTAGTGCCACTCTTTTGCAGTAAGATTCATGAGAAAATGCATGGTGTATCTGGAGGGGTGACAATTGCTTGTTCAGTTTTTATGCTGGGGTTTGCATTCCATATTGCTTACCCACAATGGCATACACCAAGATTAGCTGGGGTATACTGCCATAGTTACATCGACCAGGTGAAGACAAAGAAACTGCCTACACTACTTGCCCATGGCCAATTGGTGGCAGTACAATCCAATACTACATCTGCCAAATACCATTTCACTGTAGTGTGTTACTGCACACTGAAAGGCATGTAGGTTCATGAATGGCCATGGAATTCAGAAATACTCAAACCCCCTACTCAATAGGGCAGTAGCCACTGGTTATCAAGTAGCATGACCAGATTCTTGGCTTCTACACATACCTATATAATGGTATGCTAGTTAGGTATCATGTTATGACTACAGTAGTTCAAATCTACTGTAGAGTTTTGCTCAGATATAGAGCATCAAGAAAATTCTCTGTGAAAAGGTGGTGACATGGTGACCTTGTACAAGTGGGACAACATGGTACAAGTCACCACCTTTCACCCCCTATGATAATCCAGCTAGCTTCCATGTAGCTTCCATGCTTGTTGTCACACTCATTGGAGACAGCTCCTGGTGGTAAAAGGGTCCAGCACGGTGAGCAGTTTGTTGTTGTTATCAGTGTTCATAGTATATGACTTTTATCATGCTTAAAAGTCCACAGCTTTAGGTGGAGCAAGAATCTTGAGTATATCGCAGGAGTTGTGAGGTGAGGATTTTTGATACCCAGTGAGGTTCAGAGAGTGAATGAGTCCAAAACACTGGTTTCCTCTGAGTGAGATTCTTTGTCTGAAGTTTTCCACAGCATGTTATTTCTAAGCAGTTTCCCAATTTTGATTGAAGGGAAGCCAACAGGGTAGGCATCTAGACACAGGAGATGGTGGTTTTACAAGGTTGTCGGGCCATAGTTGTAACCTTGGATCCTGCAACACAACCTGAGCTTTTTCAAATATGCTGAAATGAGAACACCTTTGATTGCCTTAGGTTATAAGGTTTATGCTTGATTGTACATTACAAAGTAAAAGGATCTTGATGTCTTGGTGAATAAACTTGTTGGACATAGCCCATGTGTTATTAGCGTGGTAGTAGCCCTATCTGTTAACAAGAGGCTCTTAGTTGTGTGAGCTTTGGCTTCTCACTGTCTCTGTCCCTCAGTCTGTACACATGTAGAGAGATGTGTACACTTATGTCATGAGTGCTATTTATTGGGCTTGTGTCTGTAATGCATCAGCTTCATTCTAAGTGACTTTGCTTTGCAGGAGTTGTAATCCCACACCTAAGTTGATGTAATTTCAATTCATTCAATGTTCAAGCCTTTTCAAGCCCATAAATCTTCCACCAAATATGTTCTCAAATTGTAATCAGCTTGCAAATTCTATAATTCTTGTGTGCTTTCCATGTATGCTTGGAAGTTCAAATGTCTTTTCAAGTGTGTGCTACATTTGTTCCGTCAAATAATGGCTTCAAATTTTGATCTCACTTGTCTTCAATAATCATGTTATGAAAAATCACACAACACATCATAAGGTCATAAATTACATCCATTTGCCACAACCTACATGGGTTTTGAATGATAGCAAATCTAAATTGTAATATTCCAAAATCAGAAAGCAGAAAACAGCTCACCTTAATAACAGACCATTCATCCTTTGGAGCAAACACAAATGCTTGCCATGTGTTGGGATCTGTGGCTCCTGGGGCACCTATCCAATTCTCTGTCCATATCTGCCACATTTTCATACAGTCATAAATTGAGGCACCGGATTGGACAAGAGCTAAGATGCTGGAAAAGAGGACAAAACAGACAAGAGGAAGAAAGCATCTTATGTTACTGTGTACACATAACACCATCCATCACCCTTCACCCGCATGGCAATTGTGTTGACGTCCTCAAAATTAAGGTCCTGTCAATCATACTTGTCTACACAAATCTGTCAATAAGTCCAATGTGGCTGTTCTGCTGAAGTTAGAAGCTCACAGATCACTTGCTGCTGATTCCAATGCCATAAGTACACTACAAAACAGAGGAGATCTTGAACTGTTTTGAAAGCTTCACAACTTCAGTGACCCAAGTGAATGCATCAGTTTGTATTGCATCCTCTTTCAGTTAAGAGCTTTCTGAGGGTTTCACCACCAGCCAGCCAGCCAGCTTCCATCACACAAGAGCTTCCATCAGAACATTAGTTGGTGACTTCAGCTCCGATAAAAAAAACTTCAGATCTATCTGCTCTGAACCCAATTGTCTGCAATCTGGATTTTTACATATGTTGACTTAATCTGGATTGCAACAAAAATGAAGATGTGCTTTTTGTGCAAGTGTTGCAATAAAGCCAGGAGGATCTCTCATGTGTTTATTATCATTGTCTTTAGTTTTGCACTTGGTATTTGGAAACACAAATGCATCATCATCATGTATCGTTAGCTTGGTCTTTTCCTTTGCAATTGGTATTTAGAATTTATAAAGCACATCATGTGTATTGTCAATATAATCTTTTGTTTCATAAATGATATTTCAAAATGCAATGCATCATTATCATATTGCACTATCATCATGCTCTTATGCTTTGCAATTGGTATTTGGAAATACAATTGCATCATCATCAACTTGCGTTTGTTGTCATGGTCTTATGTTTTGTAGTTGATTTTTGCAAACATACTTCCATAATCATCATGTGTTCATTATCATGGTTTTTTGTTTCCAAATGGTATTGGGAAAAACTTAATTGCATTAGCATCATCAAGATCATGTGTTTGTTTTCATGGTCTTTTGTTTTGCAATTGACATCATTTTGTGAAATTTCAGCATTTATAAATGGTAATGATCAAAATATTGGCAAGTTCTTCTTTGTTTTGTTGTCAAGTTCAACTAATTGCGTCCAAACTTGTAGATTTGGATCATGAAAAACTAATGCCCAACAATTTTAGTATGGTAGTAAACTAAGTATGTGCATCATTAATTAATTTCATCAGTTTGAAGAAAATTGTTAAGAGCATTTTGTGCAATGCATATGTGCAAATTCACATGTAACAAAATGATCAAGTCATGTAACTGGGTGACATGTTCAAAGTTGGTAATTATTTTGTTTGTGTGCATCACTTATTGGTTTGATCATCACACCAAAATACATTGTATGGATGAGGTAGGTTGAACTACATTCTCAAGCAAACCATCTACTACTCGAGGTGTAGGGGTCAAGAACTTCAACTAGGTTGATGGCATGTTTTAACCTATATCAAGTGACAATTGTTAAATACAATACATATTAAGAACATTATTAAAGTCACACCTTGCCTGGCCTTTATTTCATACCTTATTGATTTGGTCACCCCTTCTTTGTTGTTATTCACAAAGTTTAAAAAAGATTCGATCAAAATAACAATTTAAATCAAAATGAAATTGCTAAGATTAACATTTAGTGTGATTGTGAAGGGTGAGTTGACAAGTAGAAGCTACATGTCTCAAGATTTGCCCCAAGCACCATATTTAAAACCAAATTCTTTTTATCAACTCTAATTCATTTAGCACATCCAATAGAGATGATAAAAGAGGTTTGGTACAAACTATAACATGTAATGTAAATTAATTTACAAATTTAACGTTCACATAACATTTTGACCTTTATTGTGGACCCTTAATGAACATTTTCATCACCTATTTAAGATATTTAATGAATATGATTGAGTTCATTTTTAAAATATTAAATATTATTTATGTTTGTGTTTTCATGTGTGCAAATTTGTTAGTTTTGATAGTGATGGGTAATATAGTAACAAACTTCTCAAGCTTGGCAAGCCACAAGACTCATGAGTTAATGGGTTCAAGGGAACCAACTTTATCTTCAAACCTAGTTTAGTACCCTATTCAATTAGTGTTAGCTTTTTGCTTGCTATTTTTTTCATTGATTGTTGTTAGCCATGGATTTATTTTATTTTTAAGGTCAATAAGAATAATCAAGTTAGGGAGTGACCATTGTGTTTAAAGCCAACACTAAATGAATGGCATGTCATCAAACTTTCTCAAAACTTTAATTACGTTATTAGGATAAATGGGCTATGTTAAAAAAAAAATTGAACATATCAATTCATCACAACATTATACATTGGAAATAGTCAACATTCTATGAAGATAATTTGGGCCCCCTTAAGCCCTTTCCTATAAGGGCATCTTCACTAGTTACCTTGCAAACATACATTGCAATGTTAGTATCCAAACCCATTCGCCAAACCTTGCCATGAAATTTGTTGTTTGAGCAAAACACTCATTAATAACTATGTGGCAATAAGCCTTGTAGTCACAAAAATTATAATCATTGATTTTTTCATACACTCCAAATCTACAATTCTGATGAAATTCCAAGAACATTTCTTTCCATTTTTGTGTGTGTAGAAAGAGAGAAAATAGGGTTATGAATTGAGAAAGGCTGTTCGCTTAAAGAGTTGGCCTTGATGATGAAAATGAAGAGGCCTTATTTCTACTAGGAACTTTGGAGCAACTTGTTCAAACTTTGGAAGTTGAAGTTTGTAAGCATGGTGACAATAGCGTGGGGCATGCAGAGAATCTACCACGAGAGAGGGAGCTTGGGCATGAATGCACATTTATGGACTATTTTGTTCTTTCACCAATGTATGATGAAGAAATTTTGAGGTGTTAGTATAAGACAAATCAATCTTTTCATGAAAGTAATACAATGTTACAGTCTCAAGATCAATGTAGAGAGGGGCTTTCTAAACATGCTTGTGAGCCTTGATTATATGCACTATGGGTGGAAGAATTGCACAATTGGATGACAAGGGGAAATCTCAAAACAAACATTAAAAGAGGTCCATAATTTTGGAAGCAATTGGAGACCAATCTCTTCAGATATGACATTTATTTTAGGATTCCAAGTGGAAACAATGATATTAATGTGTTAGACTAATCACCCATGGTTGCAAACATGTTAAATGGAGCTAGTGATATGAGATTCAAAATGAATGGCAATGTTTATCCCTTGATATTTATCCTCCATGGTCTTGCTTTGTGCAAACCATACATGAACCTAATGTGGTCACATTTGTCACAACCCCACTTTGGGGCTAAGTGTGAGAATGCAACTCACATTCCCAAAAGTGGGAAAACGGAATCCTCCGGGACTCCCAAAAATTCAGAGGACGATTTGAAGGGTCAAATCTCCTCGCCTTGATGCGTTCTTTATATCAATGGAAATCTATTGAAGTGTAGATGCCCAAAATGGCCTCGCATGGGCCATTTGGACATCTCCAGCCCAAGTTATGGGCAAAAGAAAGGCCAGGAGTCAAACTGCTAGTTTGACTCCGACCACTAAAAGTCAGGAATCGACCTCTTCCCGACGTCACCTCAAGGAGTGCGACATGGCGTTGGAAAGCTCTCGACAAGAGCTACAACTTTGGTTTAGACCTTGTCCCGATCCAAGTTTGAGGCGAGGAGATATGACCGTCCAAAGTCTCGAGACTCCAACCCGGGACAATTTCGGGACTCCAACTTGGGAGTCCCGGGAAAAAGAGCCATTTGGATGTAATCTCGGCGGAGAAATGCAGAGTATACTATATGGGGGAAGGTGGTGGCTTCCCCCGAGTCCGGGCCGTGGTGAGTCTTGTGTGTCAAAGTGCCCGTGGCTTGTCCCAACACCCAAGGGTGTTCCCAAATGCTAACTAACCCTCTTGTGGTTGGTTTTAGATGCAGATTCGAGCTTGATAATCTAGTCCCTCTTCCTAGTCTAATCCCGGGACTTCTAGCATGCCCCTCTACCCCCGTTTTAGTGCTGGAAGTTGGGAACAACCCTCAAGTCCCAACTTTCCGCAACTCTACATAGTTGGACCCTCAAGTGGGTTCAACAAGGGACTTGGGAGTGCGTCAACATTCAATTGTCAAGTTGTTTTTCATTGTATAGTGGATGGGACAATCTTAATTGGTTCTAGTTGGGTACCATTTGATACAAGTAGCTATTGCCAAAGCTTTGTATTGTTATACATTTTTTATCACATGTATTTTTTGGCTTGCTCCCCCAATATTCATAATATTAACTCTAATTTTAGTATGTTTGCAACACAGTTTTGCAGTGTCCTTTTCAAAATAAGAAGAGATTTTGTGTGGTTTGGGGCCCTATAAATACCACTGGCATGTTACCTACCTACATGGAAGGGGAAAATTATGGAGAGTTATGCATAAATGAATGTTGTTCGTGTGACGGGCATGGGTTTTTTTCTGACTGCTTAAGGCGGCCCAAAAGGCAGGCCGGAGTGATCCAACCCCCATGACGGCACTAGTTCCATTTGGGATGAATTCAAGTTCATCCCAATTATTAGATCTATTGCAGGCATTGAATTTGGGTCATTTCTCTTTTTTTTCCCTCACTTACTTCAAGGTTACCCATTAAAAAAATCTATTATATCGCTTGAGCATTTCAAACCCCAACTACCTACCTTCGCCCCACCAAAAACCTTAAACTTCACCACCATTCAAAAGCAAAAGTGATGATGCAGAAGATGGTGTTACATAAGTGATGTTGAAGTGCTGCTGTAAAAGACAATGTTGTAAAGGTGGTGTTGAAGCGATGCTGCAGAAAACATTGCTGAAATGGTGTTGCAAAAAATGCTCTTCCAAAAAATAACTAGTGCGTCTGTGGCAAGTAAGTGTACATCAACCTTTTTTTTTTCTTTGCTTCTTTTTCATTCTTGTTTTTTTTCCTCAAGTGTAACAGATGACGGTGAGTTTGCCTGGCTCGTTGTCATCTCTTTATTTTTTTCCCTCCTCAAGTGTAGAAAATGACGACAAGTCGAAGGGCTCATCATTGTTTTCTACACCTAAGAAAAAAACTAAAAAATGACGACGAACGTCCCGGCTCATCATCATCTATTACACTTGAGAAAAAAAACAAAAAAAAATGATGACAAGCCTCCAAACTCACCGTCATCTACTACACCTGATAAAAAAAGCAAAAAAATGACGACGAGCCAAGGAGGCTTGTCATCATTTATTACACCTGAGAAAATGCAAAAGATGACAACGAGCTAGGAGGCTTTCGGTTCATTGTCATCTCCTAGGTTTTTTTTCAAGTGTGAGCTCACTGGTTGCATCACCACCTAATGCATCTCCTGGGTTTTTTCTCAAGTGTGAGCTCATTGGCTACATCACCACCTCATGCATCTCCTAGGTTTTTTTCTCAAGTGTGAGTTCACTGGCTGCATCACCACCTAATGCATCTCTTCGTTTTTTCTCAAATGTGAGTTCATTGACTACATCACCACCTAATGCATCATTACTGTAGCTTCCTATACATGGGGATGTCACCACCCCCTGACAAATGCAAAGGTAAGGAGGAAAGGGGCAATGAGGTATACAACATTTGGACAGGTTCCTGGCCAAAAGGAACCACACCAATGATGTTGGCTGGAGTTTCTTGTGTGTGTTGGAAATTCATTTTATTCAATTTGTAAATGGGCATAGTATAGATGACGACGAGCCTCCCTGGCTCATTGTCATTTCTTTGATTTTTTTATTAAGTGTAATAGATGATGGCAAGCCTCCTTGGCTCATTGTCATTTATTTGTTTTTTTTTTTATCAGGTGTAGCAAATGACGGCGAGCCGAGAGGCTTATCGTCATTTCTTAATTTTTTTCTCAAGTGCAGAAGACGACGATGAACCTCCCGATTCGTCATTATTTCTTGGTTTTTTTCTTCAAATGGAGAAGATAATGATGAGCTGAGAGGCTCCCAACTCATTGTCATTTCTTGGGTTTTTTTTCAAGTGTGAGCTCACTAGTTGCATCACCACCTGATGCATCAATATTGTACCTTCTTGTACGTGGGGATGTCACCACCCCTTGACAAATGCAAAGGTAAGGAGGAAAGGGGTAGTGAGGTATGTAGTATTTGGACATGCTCCTGGCCAAAATGAACCACACCAATGATGTTGGCTAGAGTTTTTTGTGTGTATTGGAAATTCATCTTATTCAATTTGTAAATGGACACAATATAGATGACGGTGAGCCTCCTTGGCTCGTCATCATTTTTTTATTTATTTATATCAGGTGTAGCAGATGATGGCGAGCCGGAAGGCTTGTTGTCATTTCATAAATTTTTTTCATGTGTAAAAGACGACGACAACAAGCCACCCAACTCATCATCATCTTTTGGTTTTTTTCCTCAAATGGAAAATATGACGATGAGTTGGGAAGCTCCTGGCTCATTATCATCTCTTGGGTTTTTTCTTAAATGTGAGCTCATTGGCTGCATCACCACCTGATGCATCATTACTGTAACCCTTCTTGTAGGTGGGGATGTCACCACCCCTTGACAAATGTAAAGGTAAGGAGGAAAGGGGCAATGTGGTATACATCATTTGGACAAGCTCCTAACCAAAAGGAACCACACCAATGATGCTGGTTTGAGTTTCTTATGTGTGTTGGAAATTCATTTTATTCAATTTGTAAATGGGCACAATATAGTTGACAATTTTTCAAATTTTCAGAAATTTTGAGAATACTTGAACTAGTGACTTTGTAAATGGGTGCATGCAATACACTGAACAAATCACTTTTGTTTTTTAGGAGGCCTTGAGTTTTATTCAAAAATATTGGCATGTGGTGAAACCATGTTGCCTCATGTGTTCTCATTATAATTACTACTTTGTGGTGAGGCCACATTGCCTTGAGTTCCTACATTACTTGCACAAGTTCACAATGTTATGCTTGGATTGCTCCTATCTTGTTTTTCTACTTTGACTTGCAAAATGTATTTGCCCATTATGTTTTGGTGATCTTTGAAAATTTTGGCTTATTTTCATATGATTTGTTATGGAGATTCAAAATTCTAGGAGGATAGGTGTTATTTGTGGCACATCTTTTGGTGGCTTTCAGTAAAAGCATATATTTCACCAAGTGACACACGACCAAAAGGGCAAAGAGGGTCTCTAAATAGTGTTTTACTTTGAGTTTGATTCTTTCAAATAGGAAAAACTCTTCTATTTTATTTTGAAAAAGGGTGGTGGTCCATATTGTTCATTGTTGTCTCTTGATTTTTTTCCTCAAGTGCAAAAGACGACAATGAGCCGGGATTTGGGCTCGTCGCCATCTTCTACTTTTTAAAAAAATTGTTGTACACAAAGGCACCATGTGTCATGCCCAAGATTTAATGTAATTATTAATAAATTTTCCATTATAAAATTTAATTTATAATGAATTCATGTAAATAATTAGTCAACATAGCCAAATAATTATAATAAAAATAAATTTAATAATATAACTTTATGATTTTTATATTAATTCAATTCAATTATGATGAAAAATATAGTTATAGTAATTAAATTTTATAATTAGATTATATTAATTAATTTTAATCAAAAATATAACTTTTAAAGTATAGGGCTTTTAAGCCTTTAAATATAATGAACAATATTTATTATTATTGATATTGGGAACATTTAAATTTGCAATTCTTTTTGTTTCAAGTTGTTGTTTTTGTATAAAAAAGTTGTAGCAAGTTGGAAAAAATAAGTTACTATCCCTTTTTATATGTTGTTCGCAATTGTTTATTTAAGGAAACTTGAAGTTTTTGGGTAGTGGTGGCAATCACTATTGTTAGGGAGATTCAAACTTTTGTTTTTTGTTTTTTTTGGATTGATTGTTGTTTAAGGATTTGAGTGTTTTTGTTGTAGGATGACATGTCCTTGGAAGAAACTTAAATGCTAAGGAAAGGTGAATGCCGATAATCAACAAGTGAATGTTGTAGCAAATGAAGAAGAAATTGAAGTGGAACAAAAAATTATCATCTATACTTCTACTTTTGAAGGTAAACCTTAATCCCCTTCTTACTTTTGAAAGTAAATTTGTTGTGATGGATGATACATTTCACATGATAGGGTTTAAAAGAATGTAATGCAACACATTATGAATAGAAAATCTCAATCCAAACCCTAAACCCCATCTTCATTCTTTATTTGAAAATGGAGATGGGGTATTTTTTTGCCCAATTTTTTCCAAGCAATATCCTCATTGTTTGAAGGTTTTAATTGCTAGCCTATTTGTAATGCCCGCCTTCTATTTAATGTTTATTTGTTAGTTTGTAATACCTTCATATTTTTAGAGTTCTCTTGCTAGTTTATTTGTAATACCTTCATATTTTGTAAGTTTTATTGTTAGCTTGTTTGCAATATTTTCATCATTTTTAAGGATTATTTTTTGGATTGATTTTGAATGTTGTTCTTGTAGGGGCTTCGGCGGTTTCACATGAAAGTGATCAAATAGAAATACCACCAAATCATGCAATGGAAGATGCAAATTGGGTGCACAAAGGGTCAAGGTGGAAGTGCAAAATCAATGGATGCACTGATGCTTATGTAGTTAAATGGCTATTTCGTCAACATTTAGACAACAAACACGGGCTTCACATGGAGGTAGGCAAATATGGCCATCCTTCTACTTATGTTGGGGGACCAAGGCAACAAAATCACCATGCTATGAACGTTCAAATTTTGAACAACCACACGCAAGGCAAAAGTTGAATGAAAAAAAGGCTTTTGATAGAGTGAAAAAGAAAGCAAAGTTAGAATAGGATGAACTCCAAGCCTAAGTGCAACAAATGGAACAAGTTAAACAGCCTTTGTTGGTACATTTAGCTTTTAAGATCTTATTAGGCATCATTGGGATTCTAGCATGGGGGTCGATGGGGTTCATCCCACAAAGTGCATGGGCATGCCTTCAAAAGGACGAAAACCTTCTTGAAACAATTTGGGCAAGTAGAGTTGCCTATGCAAAGCCTTTGAAAGTTGCATGGGGCATTCGAAATTAAACATTGGAGTCCAATAAATGCAACCGAATTAAATAAATGGATGCAATATCCAAGTATCACGATTCTGAAATCATTCATGGGTGGTATATTTCCATACTTATATATTTTTAAAAAACATTATTTGCATCTTACATTGGAATGTAATTTGTTTTTTTGTTTTCTTATGTTAGGCGTCGGGGCATAACAAAAGAAGCTTTTGTTGTAAATAAAATTTGACTTGCACTTAAGCATCGTCAATTATTTACTCATCACCATGTAGCCAAAGTTATAGAAGCTGCAGCAAAGTATTGCACCAATATGGCCATTCCTTCTAGTTCATCTTCGGAGGAGGAATAATTATGGATATAGTTTTAATGCACATATGCACCATTTTGTATCAAACCATTCTAGATTAACTTAGCATGATATTTTTTGTCACCATCCTTTCTGTAGTGTGGTTGTTTGAACATTTTTGTATCAATCCACTTGTTTTAATTTTGACTTCTAATTTTGGGATTTGTAAATTTTGGGTTAATCTCATGCCATGTTGCACACAATACCCCCATCCATTACGAATGGATTACACTTACTATAAACCAAATGAACAATACCTTCATCTAATAAGGTTAGCACATTCTATGGCCATGTTAAAGCATTTAAGCAATACTTTCATTATCCTTATTATGAAATATTCGTACAATAACCTTAACGAAAAATGTAATATAATATTTTTATATAATTACATTGCCTTTCATGAAAGGACCCTTTGGTGCATAAATCGGTTTGTTTATGTAGGTATTGCAAACTTTTGATCTTCTCTTGTTTCTGGTTGGGTAATCTATAAAGATTTTCAAATTGCAATACCCACATATCAACCAACTCATGTTCATGTTCCATTACCCTAATCTAATTTTTTTCCTAATATATGTTTCAAATAAATAGGGGGGACATTAGGTTTAGGGAAATTAAGCCCAACTTTTTGTCATTAGTTGTTTTAAAATAACCTTTTTCCTAACATTTATATTCGAATATTTTTAAAATGAATTTATGTACTCACATACACACATGTATCTAACGATGTTCTTAGTTTTCTTTTTTTTTTCATTAAAGGAGAGGAGAATGAAGATGATTCCATGATAAAGGTATGAATGATAAAAAAACCTTCCCACTAATTCCCCCCCCCCCCAAATTAGGTCTAAAACATAAGTTGATAGTTTGTACACAATTTAGGGTTATGTAAAAATAATTCCAAAATTAGGTTTAACACTTAGTTCTAAAAAAATTGTTAAATTCCACCATTAAAGTTATGCAACTAATTCTTTTTGTGTTTATTTAATTTAAGGTCAATGTAAGGATTTTATGTTACATACAAAGGTTTTAATTCAACATTTTAAGGTTCATTATGTAGGTTTGCTTAATTTTTCAAATTCAAACCTATGCATGCATTAGATTGTAATGTTTACATGATGAGGGTTAAAGTTTTCAATTTGTAATACCATACCCTATCACCCTATGTTAAATCCCACATTATAATACCTAAGTAAATCTATGTTATGTAACCCCCCTTGATTTCATAATGCAAAAACCTATTCCCTCATCACCTAAGGTTATGTAAGATCATCTTGTTTATCAAATGCAATACCTACATTTAGTGCATAAAAACAATAGGATGTATCCAAAAGATACCTATTTTTAAAAAATTAACCAATTATCAATACCTTCATCTTTAGGTGTAAGCATTGACTATGGGCATGTCCTAATTTTTCCAAACTTTAATTTGCAATACCTACATTGTTTGTAGTGAATGTTAAGGTGATTGTTAAGGTAATTTTGTCTTTATTACTATATTGTAATATTACCATTATACCATAGTAAGCTTATCATTATACCTACATAAATTTATATTGTGTACCTTCACCAAAAACACCCTTTTGGTTAATAAAATTTTATTATGTAGGTATTACAAAAATTTAGTCTTTCATAATCTAGGTATACTTGGGGGGATCTTGTTCACCAAATGCAATACCTACATTTAATGGACCAAATGCAATAAGAAATATCCAAATGATATTTATAACTAAAACAAATCATCATTCTAATGAAAAAAATAGGACAATACCCACATAAAGTGGTCAAATCGCCTTTTGGAAGGAGTAGGGAATTCGCAATACCTTCATCTAGCATAATTAATACCCATGAAAAATATGAAATTATATGCAATACTTGTGTTAATGTTCGTTAACCTTTAACTATGATATACCCTAAATCTTGCAATACCTACATGCAATACCAATCAAATGCCATAAGAAACAAGATTGGTAAACATTACCCGCATATTGACATGATGATTATTATATAATTGACTTGCAATACCCACCTCTATATAATGTTTAAGTGAAATATTCTTATTTGGGAGTTTTAGAAGATATGTGTTATATAGCCCTAATAATGTAATTTTAATTTTCAAGCCTTATATGTTCATTGATACAAAAATCAAGGCATTAACACATAAATAATCTATTTTTTGACACAATTGTAATATGGTGCACATTTTAGTAATGGAAAATTAAAATGGGGGATAGGTATAAACAAATTTGTGTTTTTTTAATTCATGAGCCCTCTTCTTACAAATATTTCCATATTCTAACATCAATTCATGCTAATCCTTCATCCGATGCACTGAATTACCAAGTCCATCATTGATGTAATGAAATACCATGTCGGGATGCATGATTTCATTCACCTTGAAAAGGCGAATACCTCATACATCTGTTGCAATAGCATGCAACAATGATGTGGTGTGGTCTATGAGTTGAACCCCACCTTCTTTGACTTCATTGATGATTTCTTGCATTATGTCACCCATTCGAACAAGTGTCTTTTTCATGGAGGTGGATGAACTTGAAGGTTGGTTGTGATCTTTTTCATTTTCCACATTGGGGAAGTATCATTTAATCTCATAAGCTCGCACATATCAACAACCCATGGTTTTTCAGAGTGATCTTCATCGACCTCTTCATCATCAGATTCATTGTCATAAATGTGCAAATAGGTAGGATTTGTAAACATGGCAGTAAAACCTCCACAATCATATCCATACCATGTCCCACAATATTGAATGATATTTTTTTTAGTGACATCGATACATGTAAGAAAAATGACAACTTGATGTTTACACAAGTTTCCACGCAACGCCCATTCACATTTGCAACAAACATATTTGGTGAAAGGAAGTGGGACCTTATATGTCATATTCGGATGTTGTTGGTTTTGTACCATCCATGCATGGTTAGTTTCATTTGAATCAATTGTCGCATGGGTGACATTGGTGTGAGGGATCAATGTGGCCTTCTCAATGGTTTCTTATGAACCTGCATTTTTTCATTTCAATTGTGTGCATGTAGTGTCTTACAATCATTGTCGTGAGTCTCCACACTAACTAATCAATTCGTTGACCTTGAAACCCTTTTATTTCCAAAGAGAACCAACGTTTCAACGCCCCATGGTAAGATTCAATTGATGCTTGTGTGTCTCATTTTGAATGTGGCATTCATTAAAGCCCCACCATCCACAAATCTACAACAAGATATAGTGTGCATCCATAAATTGTCGTGTAGGTATTGCATTTCCTTCTACCATATATAGTATGGATTAGGGTCATAATGTGGGTATTGCATTTTTCCCCCATATATAGTGTGCATCTTTAAAAAGTCATGTAGGTATTACATTTAAGGCTCCCACATATAGTGTGGATTAGGGTCATAATGTGAATATTGCACTTTGCCCCCATAAACAATATGCATTTTTAAATTGTCATGCACGTACCACATTTAATGCTCCCACATATAATGTGGATTAAGGTTTTAATTTGAGTATTGCATTTAGTGCCCACATGGGATTGTTAAGTCCACCATTAGTGTTTTTACCTTAATTCAAATAGTGAATATTTTGGGATATGCATAACATGGTGCAACAATAATAATGAATTGAGAGTTAATTCACGTACCAACTTGAAAATAATAAGTCCAAAAATATTGAGTCCATGAATCACCGGGTAAATGTTGGGTGAAACTTTCAATGATCTTGTTTCTCCCACAAGTCAAGAAGGTTTCAATGTTTTCATTTGGTTCAATGGGCATGTATATGACAGTGTGAAGAGCATCCAATATTGCACGTTGCATTTCATTGTCTTTGATTTTTTCCATCAAACGTAAGCACCAAGCCTTTAAGACGTGCCATGTGAAAAGGTAAATGGGCACTTGATTGTCACCCCACACAATCCTAACCATGCATAAAATACCAATTTATTATCATTTCAACTAATAACATTATTTGAAATGGAAAATGTGGGATGAAATTTTGAAATGGTTGCATGTACATAAAAGCTCAAAAAAAGGTAAAATGAAAATAAAACTCACCGCAATGCTCATAATTCTTGTGGAGCTTCATTAACAATGAAACATGAAGGTTTCCATTTAGGGTTCTACCTTAGAAACTTTGTTTTCAAAGGAGTTAACCATTCCACCACATCATCACATGTTTGGCGACTTGTAATGATTCATGCAACCGGCACTCCAATGCAATGTGCATCAAACACCATCAATGTGAACAAATGAAATTTCACATCATTGGTGCCAAAGGTGGCATCCATTAAAATTGCCCCATTATCATCTAATGAAACCATGGCTTGTAATTGAGATGGGGTTTGTATCCCTATTGTGAATGGGACATGAATCCCATTATCCTCACTTGCATCTTGAAAATAAAACACATAATCTAGATGATTAAATGCCCATGTGCAAAGGGAAATGGCCGGATTTTGGTGAAAACGCCAACTCCTTTTTTTGTGTTTGCGATCCAAGTAAGTAACGTCTTGTTGTCTAATCATCTTTTGTCATCGCTTCTCCTGCATTGATTCTAGCCCACCATATTGCCTTATGTTTATCATATATTTGTTTGACAGTGTAACCTAAA
>Ga0116227_10008353_pt1 | contig 19596 bp, 9 predicted proteins | sample S1TSphgellanicum_FD_89693 | JGI IMG/M metagenome (GOLD analysis project Ga0116227, IMG submission 89693) | Host-associated microbial communities from peat moss isolated from Minnesota, USA - S1T2_Fb - Sphagnum magellanicum MG | ecosystem: Host-associated > Plants > Peat moss > Unclassified... | reverse complement strand
TCTCCGTGTGGTTTGTTATTTCTGCGCGCCCCCCCCCCCCCCCCCCCCCCGCGCCCCCACCCCCTCTCTCCACCCCCCACCCCCTCCCAAGCCCATCATCCTCCATTTTTGCACACAAAGAGTTCTTCACATAAAAAGTTTCACACACATAGAGCATGCAAACAAGTTTGCACACAAAAAACACACATAGAGATATTATGTTGCAAATTCTCACAAATCAATAATAACAATTTCAATTAACATGAAGAATGAAAATGAATGTGAATAACAATTCAAAAGCTTTATTTGATCACAGTTGTGGAACCCAAATTGATATTTGCACCCTATAAACAAGGCATAGAAGAGCTTGAAATGCAAAAAGGCACCAATGTTTATTGGAATAAAAGGTTGACACCAATAAAGCTTTTGTAAAAATCCTCACCTACTTTATTTTCATGTCCTAGTGTAAAATCCATTGTAAATTGGAGCATGTTGTAGACATTTGACCATTAAAAGGGGTGTTAAAAGTTTATACTTGAGTTGTTGAACTTGTGTTCGCACCAAAATTGGGTTTTTAGTGTAATTAAAAGGTGTCAAATTTTCACAATAATTTGCTTATGGTGTCAATGTTATTGTAAATATCAATTTGATGCTTTTAACCAAGAAACATTGAAGTTTTCATAAGATCCCCTTGTTGATATAGCTATGAGTGTTTGTAGACTAGAATGTCCATAAAATTGTGTATTGAGGTAGTTGTTTTTGTGCCTTGTCAAGTTCAAATGCCAAGGTGATAAATTTGAACACACATTTATTTGAAAAGGACTCAATTTTTACACAATGAATAATTATAGTTAATGAGGGGGATATATGTGTGTGTGTGTGTGTGTGTGTGTGATTAAATAAAACCATTTGGGACACATTTCCATCTATAACATTACTTGTGAAACTATCCATAAAAAATATTCATATGGATTCATTAAACCAAAAATCTTCACTGAACAAGACTTATTTTATACTCAAAATTCAATTACATGTAAATGAATCATAAACGAACATAGAATGTATTACACTAAACATGAAACACACTTTAATGGACTTTTAAAACACCATAATTAAGCAAAATGGCAAAGTCATTTACAACATCATCTTTGTGGAATTCTTATATTTTTTAATCAAAATTGTACCTTATATGCATTAAAGGTGGCCCTTATTGATCTTTTGGAAAATATGAATTTTCTTACTTTGAAAATGATCATTTAAAAATTCTAAATTGACTTTTATGGAATCATATCATGCCACTTTTGATTTACTTTAGTCTACATTCACCTTTACATGTATTCTTTTGCTTCTTTTGAATTGAAAAGATCATTAAACATAGTGAAGAAACTAAAGTCAACTAGTTTTCAAGAATGTCCACCTTCTTCAAAGGTGATTATCACCATATATCTTTGATTGCATTCACTTATGAACATAAGGTACATTCCTTGAATGCCTAAATGTCTTGTTTTATTTTTGCCATTCTATTGCCTTGCAATTGATTGGTTTGGTTCCCCCCACAATTACGGAAGGATTCCACTACTTTATAATTTCTAGTGACCATTGGGCTAGTAGTAATCAATTTGCACTTTATCAAAGGGGCCTTCTTCCCATTAATACTTATGTCAACCCATCTAAACATGTCCTTTAGAAATAACCACCAATGAATAAGAATGAGGCACCTTTGCATTGCTTGAGCTTCTAAAACTCCAAGGTTCATTGTAAGACATCTTCAACCAATGTTCAAAACTCATAATTTAATGTAAGCACAAAGGCATAACACTCAAGAAATTTTGTTATGTCATGTTTAATAGTGGATTTTCATTTCATTTCAAAACTTTGTGCACGTTGATATCCTCCACCTTGTGCCTTGTTTTTAGCAAGGTAAAAGCATATTACAATGAACTTTTTTGGATGTCACAAAAATTTTAAAAATTGGGTTGGACACATACTATTATATAAAACCCATATGCAAGTTGGAAATTCCAACAAAATGAACTCAAATAAATGAAATTCACTTCTTTGTCCTTCTTACTTTCAAATAATTCCACCAAAGGTCATAAGCATGATAAAGTATGCATGTTGGAAACACTTTTTTTGAGGAAAGTATCCATAAAATATACCTTAAAATATTGAATCCATGAAGGCAAAAAGCATGGTAAAATATACCAAAAAAGTAAATGCCTCCATTTTTATCTTGTGTCATGCATATAAATGCAATAAAGTAACATCAAAATGGATGGACTTGTATGATAGAATACCCTTAGTGCCTTATATTACCTTTGTAAGAAAATACTTCCAAAAGATTATGAAAAATTAAATTCTAAAAGTAGGCAAAAAGTATCCCCATTTATTGCATGGTAAATTTGTGATTTGGGAATCCTTAACACATCTAATTCAATATAACATATTAATACTAGGTAAGGATATAAAGATAGTATTCTTAAGGTCCCCATAAAAAAATTATTCTACTTTTTATTTGTTAAAACCTACTTACCATGTACTTTACAAAAGTTCACAATGTGAATAGTAGATGAAAAGTAAATTGCAAATCTACTTGTATTTTAGAAATATACTTTCAACCTACTTTTATAATGTGGAGTTTGAAAGTTAATGCACAATAATGAATAATTATCTTGTCTTTGATCATTGAAGTAAAAATATTCCGCATATAAATGGTTTATGATGGATTTGGTTGATATTTTCTTTCTACTTATGAAGTAGATTGTGAAGGAGATTTAGTTGTCTACTTTACCATGCTTATGCCCATGAATATTATTTAAGTCAAAGAAGTTTTTTCACTTCATTGCATAATATTGAAGAACCACATGTTTTAATATGCATTTAAGTACATTTTTTGAGATGCAAGTACTAGAAAGTATGTGTCACAATTTTGCAAAATAAAATTACAAGTACATGAAAATAAAACATTAGTTAAAATTTTGTACTTTCAAGTTGAGAAAGGCTTAGTGTGTATGAATATAATTTCAACTTTTCATGTTATAGTCATAATCTATCAAAGTATTAATGTAAATTATTTTGGAAAACTTGAACAACTAACCAATTGAAAACATACTTTTCATCCACATTTCATATTTAAATATTTCTCAAAATTTATATTCAACTTACAATTAATTCAATGAAGTGCTTAATGATTTCAAAATGAAATTTAAATATGTACTTAATATCATTTTGAATGTTGATGTTGCAAATAGACAATTTTTGAAATTAAATTTTCTTAAGACTAGTTTTTTTTGGCATACTTTATCATTCTTGGACCCCAAAAACATTTATTTTCAATGAAATATGGACTTTGCAATCTAATCAATTTTGAAGTCACAATGCATTTTTTTTTAAAAATTATTACTTATAATGGAATTGAAGATTTTTTCACAATTTTGGGACATGATATAACCTCAAAGGTTATGACACTTAAGAATATAAAAGTTTGGAAACTATGAAGTATGTGATGGATTTTATAATTCCTTATATTGTGTAATAAAAGTAAAAAAAATTCAAAGTCCATCACATATCCAAAAGGATGTTTTTGAAATTCGATACTAAATAGAGGTGTTCAAAAAGGTTGAAACTAGGGCACCATTAACTTGGACATGGAAAAAGTTGTCAACTTTAACATTGTTTCAAGGTTTTTGTGTTTTTGTTTAGTTTTTGCATTTTAAAATAGATTAGAATAGCTCCCAAAATGGACTTTGAAGTGGCCATTGTTGATAGACAAAGTATACAATTTTAGAAGACATGTACACAAGAATCCCATTATTCTTATGCATGCATATTCAAATTAGACACAGTGTATACATATTCAAATTCAAAAGATAACAAGAACTTTATGAATGTTATTCCAAATGAACAAGAATACAAAAGATTCATACTCATTTCCTTATATAGGCTAGGTGAATCTTATTAGTAACTAAAATAGTTACTTAATTAAGTAGGAACTAATATACTAACTATTAATTAATTAACACTTACCCAAATTCTAACTTAATACTTTTAAAAGGTCAAATTTGTACTTAATATACATTAACATCTAATTAACAAGATAACTATAAATTAACACTAATAAAAATTAAATCTATGCTTAATACATGTTAATATCTGATTAATAACTACATATTAAGACTTATAAAAATCAAGCATATGATTATTACAAAGTTCACAACCATTTTTGGTACATCCTAATGTGCTTTCACTCAACATAATGCACCTATATGATTGAATCTTGAAAAATGGTAAGAAAATTCAACAAAGTTTGCCCCTTGTGTTGTTTTTTGTTAGCACTCCCACCTTTAATTAAAGCCATGGTTGTCACATTCTCAACTTCATTCAATCAAAAACATGTTCGTTAATTGTGATGAACAATGTAGAATCCAAAGCCTAATACTTTGCATGTTTTTGTTAGGTCCCAAGGAGATATTGCCAAGGTTATCCATGAATTTATTGAGCTAGCCTCCCATTCAGGTGCACTAGGTCCCACATGTATCATTAATGTTATTGTATGCTATTGCATAATGGTTTTTATAATGAACCATTAGCCACGCTCTTAGACTCGTAGCTTACATTAAAAAAATTGCAATGTTTTACCAAACTTTTCAATCAAACATGAGTTGCCCCTCCCATGATTTCAATTGGATACATTGAGAAAATTCTACGTTGAATCTTCCCATGATTTTAAAGGTTGGACAAAAACCTTAATTTGGACATGTGAAGGCTTTTTTCTAAAATTTGTTTTTGTTTGACAAACTATACAACATTGAATTTGGATAAAATTTGACCCATCAAATCTTATTTTGAACATGCAAACTTCAATCCTTGATGCTAAAAGTCATGTTGGGACCCTTGGGGCTTTTTCCCAAACCTCTAAATCTTTCCCCTTTGCATGGGTCAATGTTGACATCTCTTTGGCCTTCATCATATGTTATCTTGACATGGCAAAATAGACCCCCCAAAAAAGTGTTGTAATGCAATAACTTATTTTTTTCATTAATATCCACTAGAATTGAATCAATTATTCAACCCAAAAAAAAAAAGTTTCATTTGGCACATCCATTTTAAACTACTACTTAAAAATATTGTTTTAAATTTTGAAAGTGTAAATTTGTGGTTTAATGAAGTATTATTATTTTATATAAATTTGGATTCTAAAATGTGACATCATTTTCTTTCTACTTTTTGGCACTTTTCCAAGTTCAAAATGAATGAGGAAGATCATTTTCAAATCTTTGAAGAAAGACACATATAGGGCATATGTTTGATATATGTTTTCCTTGCACAAGGTCTTCATTTTTATTATTATCAACACAAACGAGGCAACAAAAATGCATAACGTGGGTGAAATCATGGTCAAAAGAGCCAAGGGCACCAAGGTAAAAATCCTTTTCCAAGGATTGCACATGACACATGTCATTTTTGTGTTGGTTTATAATTTATAATTTTGTATTTCGGATAACCCATTTAACACTGCATTCTAGAAATAAATGCATTTTGACTACAAATTGATTTTATATCATGTATAGTATGAATTCATGCCTTATATCACATAGATATGAACAACATTTGTTAAAGCCATATTTTCAAAATCCATAATTTTTAGGGTCAACGACATTTTTGAACCAAATGTGTTCAAATGGGTTATAAAAATACTTTTCATTGGTTCAAGTCCTTTTACCCTTCTAATTATCAATGTTAAAATCCTCTCCAATTTTCAAAAAATATGGTGCACATTTGGAGAAAAAAAACATGTTTAAAAAAGTAAGGATTATCTACTTTCAAAGTTTTAGTGTTTTGAACACTCTTAAATTTTTTTCATTTGTGTCAAGCTTTGAACATATAAACTTTGCAATTAATGGAAAATATTCCCAAAAACATTATGACAATTCAAATTATTGTGTTTCCTTTATGATTTTTCAAACATATAAAAATGCAATTTTAAGGAGTGTCCATGCATTCACTTGGGTGGCTCCTTTGACTATGATTTTACCCATGTAGATATTCACAAATCCAATCTTCATACAATAATATTTCAATTGCATCCAAATTTCATTCTGAAATCTAATTAGCTTTTTAATATTATTATGTTCAACAACTTTCAACCATTTTGCTACTCAAACAAAAGCGCCACATTGTGAGGTGCTTATTGAATTAAAAATTTCAAAATTGATATTGACTTGTTACCAATTTACAAAAAAATGCTTTTGTAACTTGTTGAGCTTTAGAAATTTCACAAGTTAATGAAATTACAAAGATGCTATGAATGTAACGTTAAATAAATGATAACTAAGGTTAAACAAAAAAAGAAATCATGTACAAATCCATCAATCTAATTTTCATTTTACTCAATTTCAACATTTGATGAACCATCAAACCAAATTACCTTGGTTGAAAAAAAGTTACAATTGACATATTTTAGAGAAATCACTTACATATATACCATGGTCATCTTGATTAAAGATTTTAAATGATGAAATGTGTTCACAACATTTGCTAGTCAAACTTTAATGAGTTTGACATATCAGGAAAGGCATTACAAAGTGTGGAAAGGTAGGCTTGATTACATCTAAGTTGCAAAGTTGAGTGGTACGTTATCAATAATAAAGTTGATGCATATAGAATATTTCATGGAACTTCTTGCTACTCCAAGAGGGTATGGCAATGATTCTAAAATAAGTTAATTGGTGACCCTTGCTTTGAAAGTAAAAGTAGGTGGAAAGTACATTTTGCATTTTTGAATTTTAGGACTTTTACCAATGTTATAAAATTTGGGATGTACTTGCCATATTAAATAAACCATATACAATGATCCTCAATCTATATTATCATTTGAGCTATTTTATTTAGTTATTGCAAGTTTGTATATGATAATTTTTCCAATTAACTATTCAAATCATGTGTTATTTATGTTTGAGCTATCATGCATATTGATACATGTTTTTTGAAACTTGAATATAATTTCAATTATGAAAATGTTAAGCCCTTCAAAAAATTTATTTTATTTACATAGGTCTAAAATGCTAAAAACATACTTTTCAATATGAATTACATAGCATTTTGTTTTTGTAAAATGGTAGAACATACTTTAAACATTCTTTGAAGGAGCCATAAGAATGAATCATAAAAATGAAAGGTCATGATTATACTATATGTCTACTTTGTGCAAAATGGGACAACAACACCAAATAGGGAAAAATGTTTGAAAATAGGTTGGAGAAAAAGTAAACACAACATCTTAAGTTTTTAAAAACTTTTTCAAACCATATTACATATGTTTATGTAGTTTAAATGTTAATTTTCAAAGAAAGTGTTCTACTTTTTAACTTTCAAAGTTGACGATTTTGGTTCTTTTAATTAGCAAGATACTTTCTTGACCTACTTTAGCATGCTTATACCCAAAGATAATTTATTCAATATGTTGCTAATATAGACCTAGTATCATCACATTATTGGTTTGCATCATCACAAGTTTTAGGTTTTGTAATATCTAACCTTATTAATCTATATATATATATATTGATCACAAATATGACTATAATCACATGTTGTGAATATCATTCTTCTATCCACGATTTTTGTCAATGGTACATTTTATGGGTTTTCAAATTTTACACCCCCATTATACATGTTACATATAAAACATAATTAGAAAGTATGAAAATTTAATTAATAGGTAGGGATAGCCATTAAAGTCCAATCTCCACCAACCTTTATTCTTCTAGCAAATTTTTGTTAAAAAAAGAAATTAAAAGATTAAAATAAAAAATAAAAAATGAATTGATTTTGGAAGGTTTCAATGGTGAAAAGTTTTTAAAAATTAATATAAAGATGTTAAGAAATTTCAACCAATGTTGGGTGGGTATCCTATTTTAAAGAAATTGACAAGGTTTTGTATTCTAAAATTTTGATGGACCAGCTATTACTAGAAACAAATCTTGATTACTTTTTACATTAAATAACTAGTTGGTATGAAGGGAGTAAACATGCAAAACTAGGCCAAAAAAAGTCCCTTCACATTGCAATCATTTATTTTTGATATAAACATTAGAAAATAAACTCAAAACCACGTATCATTATGGAACCATCATACACTTCATTAAGTTTATGGTAAATTGCATATTAAGTTTCAAAGACTTTAATGTAAGAAAAATATGTAGGGCTTTAATTAACCAAGTACAACTAGCCAAAACTTAATTTTAGGTTAGAGTTTTGGCAAATATGGCCTTTACAATGAAATTTCCTTAAGTACATAATATGTTTTAGTGTGCCATCAACTTGAAGTTACCAAAAATCTAATTAAAATTCCACTTTCATCTACTTGAAACCAATTTGGGATACCCACTTGCATCTAATTGCATTTTTAAAAATTTACTTAAATGCATATTAAGAACATAAAACATATTATTATTATAATAAAGTAAAAGAAAATCTTCACATTCATCATTAAACTAAAAATATTTCAGATATTTTCATATTAAATTTTATTTTATGACTACTTTCACTCAAAAAAACAAAGATAACAAATTGGCCTACTTAAACATGTTTTGGACGTTAAATACTTTGGCTATTGATGAACAAGGGCACCTATGTATTGTGATCCATATTAATTAGTTAATAATGACTTCCAAGATAATGTTTTTTTTTTCCCAAAATCACTACAAGGAATTTGCAAATATACAATAAGATTTTAATATTCATTTTTAGTCACAATTACCACATGTGACTTACTATAGTGCCTAATTGCCTTGGACAAATCACATAAAATTCTAGTCACAAAAGACAATACATGGCACCAAGTTGCAAAGGCAATTGCATAAAGATGCAACTTACATGAACTTTTCATCCATCCAAACCAACTTATGTGGCATTATCATTTTGCGATTGATTTTACGATTTAAAAATGTAATCACATTATTTATATATTTTTAATATTTATTATTTAAATAATAGAATAATAATTATATTTATATTTATATTATTGTTAATTTCATTAAATTCAACATGTACCATGTTGACACGTGTCATTACATAGGCTAGGTTTTAAAAGCTAGTTTAGGTTGTTAAATAGGTCACCTAATAGGCACCTAGCCTATGTTGTCCATGTAGGTAGAGAATATTTAGTCAACATTCCAACATTGACAACAACCATGCCATTCTTGAGGATTGATTCTTAAACCCCAAGGATGGAGATCAATTCTTTTACCACCAAGCCACCCCACTTGTTGTGAAAAAAAAGTAACGTGCATTTTATTTAATTTATTTGATTTCAAACACTACACAAAACATCATCTTTGAATTTTGATATCTTATTACGATGTTGTCCAAATGATAAGATTAAAGTGCAAACTTAATTTTTTTCCAATAATGCACATAAACATTTTTTTTCCTCTTAAAAATATAAATCAATTTGAAAAAAAAAATATTTGAATTTTGTTATTCAACATAATTTCAAAAACCATTTCTTGGAAAAAAATTAATTCAATCCCATGATTTATAAATGGATAATATAATAACAAATACATAAATAAATTTCATATTTTAAACTTTCATTTGATTTTTAAAATTATATTATACAATTTTGCTTATAATAGATCATAAATGTACCAATAAAATGTAATTTAAATGTATGATATGAAATGGGTCATATATTAGTCTTACTACCTAGCATATTCAATAAATAAATTACATTTCCTACCTAATATAGTAATTAATTCAAAAAAATCACATATATTTACATGACAAAATATTTATTACTTAACCCACATACATATGACCTACTTGCTATTTATTACCTATCCTACTTATTGCCTATTAATACATTAACTACATAGCCTACCTAATTATTTAATTACATTTACTACCTAAACCCTAACCTATTTAATAAATAAATTACATAGCCTAATTAATTAAATAAATAATACAAAAACATTATCCCATATCAACAATATGATAAAATACCTACTACTTAGCCCTATTTCTACCATTAATTGCCATGGGTCCTTTGAAATTTTCACAAACCCACCAAACCCTACTACACATTAATGATTAATTCATTGAAAAAAGTTAAAGGAAAACAATTAAACCACTAAATTTAACAATTTGATTAGCAAACTTTTTTTTTTAAAAATTTGATTACATGTGCATTTGCGGCTAAAATTGAAGTCACAAATCAAGTTGAAAAGATGCCACGTGGTATCCAATGGCCTTTGGATCACCTTCCAAGTCGCAAAGACAACTACATTTTCATCTATTTTGGGATGCCATTAAAAATGGATGATATAAACGTATTTTTCATTTTCATTTTCATCCAAAGCAACATTAATTGCAAGTATGAGTTACATATGTAATTGCAAACCACTTTGATGTCGTTTATGTGACTACTAGTCATTTTTACCAAGTGCCCCAGAGGATAATCGTATTTAAAGTCGTAAAAATGGTTGATTTGGACAAAAGTCACAAACGCACAGGTTGGAATGGACAAGATTTTTTGTAATGAATGAAAAGTGGCAAAAATGGCTACAACATGCGCAAGGGGGGGGGGGGGTCCCAAAAAAAAGATGTTTTTTCTTTTCACTACTACAAAAATATAATGACCTAAGGTAAAATAATTTAGAATAGCCAATAATAGCCTATGAAAAATAATTTAAAATAGCCTACAATAGATAATAACTACCAATAGCCTATGATAAAATAACTTAAAATATCTGATAATACTTTATAATAGAATAGTCACCAATAGTTGTAATATATCATAGAATAACCAACAATAATTTTTAATACAATAGTCATCAATAGTCATAATATAACCTATAATAACCACCAATAACCACCACTAGAACAACTACCAATAACCATTAATAGCCATCAATAGCCCCAATAAAAAAACAACCAATAGCCACCAATAACCATATATTAAAATTACTTAGAATTGCCAAAAATAATCTAGGGTGAAATAATTTACAATAGACAAAAGTAACTTATTATGAAATGGCCTATAATAGCTTATATTTGCTAATAATAACATAAGGTGAAATAATTTTCACTAAATTAACCAATAATAACTTCACATAGTTAAAAATAACCTGAAATGAAATAGCTTAAAATAACCAAAAGTAACTTATGATAACTACAAGTAGCCTAAAGTAAAATAATTTACAATAGCGAAAAATAATATAGAATAACCAAAAGTAACATAAAATAGCCAAAAGTAACTTAGAATAACCAAAAGTAGCCTAAGATGAAATAGCCAAAAATAATAAAATGTAATTGAAAATAAACATAAATAATCATAAATAATGTAAGATGAAATAATTTAGATTAATGAAAAGTAGCCTTATAATAACTGAAAGTAGTTTAACATAGGTAATATTATTATATTAGCAAAAATCTTATCCATTTATTAAATAATTTTTTTTTCAAAAGAATGGTCATTGAAATGTTATTGAATAGTGATATTAAAAAAAATTTGTTCAAATGATTTTACACTTTCAAAAGGAAAAAAATGTAATTATGTACATTATTGAATTTTTTTTTTAAAAAAATTCAAATCATTTCATTTGGACAAAATTTCAATAATATACGAATTTTCAAAGTTTATGTTTTTGTAATGTTTAAAATCAAGTATTTGATAAATAAAATGCAATGTAACATATTATCACAACAAATGGGGTGGCTTGGAGGTAGGGGTGTTTGCCTCCATTTTAAAGATCAAGGAATCAAACTTCATAAGTGGTGTGTGCGTGGTCAACAGGTAAGTTAACCAAATATTCTCTTATCTAATTCACTAACATAGGTGTTTAAGTTGATTACATGGTGTACGTACCTAAGTTAAGTTTTTAACTTAGCCTAGGTAATGACATGTGTTAATAACTCATAGGTTAAAAATCATGAAATTATCAATAATATTATATATTAAATAATTTAAATTTAATTGATTTCCATGCTGCCTAGTTAATTAACTAACAATTGAATGACTTGGTAAATTTGTATTTCACTTTAGAGTAGCCTTGTTTCACTAAGTACTATTGAACCAATTCATTGTCCATGGCAACTAGTCCCTATTCACTAGGGGCTTGACCAGTTTCACCATGATAAAAATGTCCAAATTCACTCAAAATGTAATTAATCCCAGAGTGAACTAAAACACATTTTGGTGTAATGTTTGGAAATAAATTAATTTGGAAATGGGTTTCATTTGAAGGTAATATTGTTGCGAATATGAAAATTTTGTTGACAAAAAATTAATTGCCACTATTTAAATTGTGTCTTCAAAACCAATGGCTATTTAAATGAACATTCCATCCATTGGTCATAAAGGTAAATTTTGTGAGAACATAGTTAACACAAAGGAAAAATGTCAGACTTCATACTTTGAAACCTCATATAATAAACTACATAAGACGTGATACATAATCCAAATTCAATTTTCAAAATGCAATTTAGATTCCAGAGCTTAGGCTCGAGACTTCAAACCTTTTAAAATTCATAACTTACATACATATTACAATTTATAATCACTTCCAAGTGGATTCAACCCCAACCCCTAGAGGTTTTGCCCTTTGTAATGGAGGTGTTTTGCACCCAAAACCTAACCATGCTAGCCTAGAGAATGCGCATTATCATACAAAAGCAAATAAGCAAATTAACAAAGCTTAAACACCCAAGAACATAACCCCACCCCACCCAAGCTTGAAACCTAAAATTCTTGTAGTCTACTACCTCTAGAATCTATAGTTCAAGTCTACTATCTACAATCTTGATGCATATAGTAACCAAATCCATAATCCTACATGGGTTGAAAATGGCAACTTGCCATGTAAGAAAAAACATTCACACTAAATTCCCCAATCCCACACACATACACAAGTTCACAAGTTTGAAATAACACAATGCACATACAAAAGTTGGATTCAAATTTGAACTTTGATTTTTAAACATTGAAACTTACTTTCAAAGTTTAATAACCATGCCAATTTTTGCAACTTTCCATGATTGAATTACATCATTGTATTGGAATTTATTCTAAAATGTAGAATTATTGTGCAATCATGTGCACAACAAGTGTAGGTGATTAGGGTTCTTCATGAAAGCCAATGTTAAAAATACATTTTTCATCCTCCATTGAACCTATCAACTAGGCCGTAACAATCTTCATAACCTTTAGAATACTTGGGTATTTTCAAAACCTAAAAAGATGTGAAAATTTGCCACAACTTGGCAACAAGACTCAAATGTAAAGAAGGTTTAAAGGTAGATTTGGCATTTTTTTCATTGTCAATTTGAACATGAAAGCTTGCAAAGTATAGTGATGAACATTTAGTAAGTGTGGCACAACCATTGTGCCATTGATGTTTTTGCTTTGCCATAAGGCTTTTTCAAAATCTCAAGATGATTGTTAAAGATAATTTTAGCATCCTCTTGTAACCAATATTAGGGATAAATTAAACTTAATGCATTCATGAGTTGATGCACAAGAAACTTTGATTCTAGTTCTACAACTAGAGACAACATTTGAGGCTTGTGAACATTATTGTTTCATAGTCTTGACCACACCTACATGGACAACCCTTGTCACCCAAAAAACTAACCCAATATTCACATTGTTGGTTTTTAGCTCACATTACCACACATTGTGTCCTTTTCAATTGGACCCAAAAATGACTATTATTATTTTTTATTACATCTATAACTACTTAAGCACATAAATCACCAAATAGTCACAAAGGACATCAACATGCCAGGTGGCATCATTACTACAAATATGTGTTTTTCAGCTAGTTTTTATGATTGAAACTCTAGTCAAAATAAACAAGGGACAAAATTGTCCTTAGTTAAATTGGACTAATTGTTTAAACCAAAAATTTGACTATTTTTTTATTATTAAGATTATTGAAAATGAGTAGGATGGTTAAGATTAATAGTTAACATGGCTATCAAAAATGACAAAGATGACTAAAATTATTTATTGACATGGCAATATTAATTTAAATTAAAAAATTTAACATATTATTTTTAAAATAAACTTTTTAATTTTTAAAAATTGAACTATGGATGAATCCAAGATCGTATTTGACCCACAATTATATTGTTGAATTTTATTTTTGGGTTTGGCAAATGGGGTTCATCATGATATGTCACATACACAACATGACACATGTCCAAAGAAGGGTTTGAACCCTAAACTCCTTGGTTTCAACCCAAGGCTTTTACTATTTGACTACCACATCATGTGTTGATATAATTGGTTATTGCAAAATATTTAAACACATTTTTTAATATCATGCATTATAATTTTTTATATAAGTAGATAGTTTCATAATGAAATTGTTCACACATGTATATAGATTTAATATCACAATTGAATTTAATTCATTTTTAAATTGGTAATTTCATTGAAATTTATGATGCCTATTAAATTCAAAAATAAAATTTATTTAAACATCATTTAATAGAATTCAAAATGGTAAAACCTTGCATTAATTTTTATATTTTCATTTGGGAAAAAATTCAAATAGAATAATTATATCAGATTTTTAAAAAAACATCTCACAATGAAATTAATTTTTCTTTTGAAATTTCATAATTGAAATTCACAATTATCTAATTTTTTATAGATTTAAATTTTGTAAAATATGTTTACTGATTTAAATTTCAAATTTGAAAAAAATCCATTTTTTCAAATTTCACATGTACATTAATTATGTTTTTAAAAAGATAAATTTAAATTAAAAACTTAAATTTGATATTGCATTTTTTCACATGTCATTTTGTTATATTTCAAATTTTGTTCCCTTTTTTATGTGAAAAATTTAAAACAACAAATGAAAACATGAAATTCATAATTCATTTTGAGTTTTTTAGTAATTCAATATAAATATAATTATTTTAGTATTGCCACATCATCAAAAGTAACATTGAAATTATAATTATTCATATCTCAATGACTAATTTTAGTCACATTAATCAAGTTGGATAGTTCCATGTGGATGCCACATATGTGTAACACATTGTCCATCACTTCAAATAGATAAATTTGATTTTATAATCATCTTAGTCGTGATGCCATTAACTAAAAAATCATGTTTTTAGGTAGTGCATCATGGTTTTGTAACTATAATCAACATGATAACTTGCTAGTTTTGGGGTAAAATATTTCACTATTCTTCAATTTGTGTTAATATATATTTGTGATGTCAAATTAATTAGTAAAAAATACCATTGATATTTGCAACTAATTAGGAATAAATCTCCAATGATGATGACATGGCATTCCATGTGGCAAGAAGGTGTTGTGAATATTGTCAATAATGATTCATGATATTGTCAATATGATTCATGATACCAATTTTTAAGTAATTTCATTTATTAATTAAACAAAAGTACCATTGACCTTTGTGATTAACAATGATTTAATTTCCCATGATGATGAGGTGGCATGGTATGTGATGACATGTTGTGACTATAGTTAACATAATACATGAAACTATTAATTAAACATTGCATCTCCAAATCCCTAGTTATCAAATAATAACAAACACATGACATCACAAGAAATGTCACAAAATCCAAAGATGTATTGTTGTGATCAATATAATCATGACAAAAGGCAATAACAATTAGTCCCCATTTCACAATTAGTAATGAACAGTTGCATCTTCAAGTGAAAAAATATCAAATAGTACCTTGACACATGGGTGTAATATAACACAATACGTTCAACTATTATGTTACAACTATAGGTCATTAGTTACCTAATGGTAGACTCACACATGGCATTAAAGATATCACAAATTGAAATGTAGCCTAAGCAACCCCTACGTAGGCCTCTAGGTAACCTAAACAATGCTTAGGTAACTTAACATATGTAACCCTTACATAAGTGCTTAAATAGCTTGGGTAGCTTAAGGTATGTTGAATAGGTCATTTAGGTAGGTTAGAAAAAATGTTTATTAAAATTTGTTTACATTTTCTATTACATAAAAAAATTTGGTGCAATGGTAAAGACTTTGCCCTTCAATGTGGAGGTGAAAAATTCAAATCCTTATTCTTGCAACTTATATACAAGTCTAGGCTATTTACATGGCTAATATTGGCTAAGGTGTGTAGGCTATGCCACCTAAACTCCTACCTAACCCATGTTTTTAGTTGAGGTTACCTAAGCTAAGTAGGTTAGGCCACCTAGTGTAGGTGGCCCAACCTATTTAATGTAGGTAGCATAGTTTAGCCTAGCTACCCTATCAAGCCAAGGTTTTAACATGTAATCATATATATGTCATGTTTTGGCATAGTGAATTGACCCACACATCTACATATTTATTAGCCCCTAAAATCTAGTAAAAATTTGACAAGTGGAATTTACACCCAATTCACTTTTAGTCATGTGTGATCCATCATTGAACACGTGTGACAAGTTTTTTTTAAATGTATCACTTTTATAAAAAGGCATCATTTATAACACATAATCAAATAAAACAACTAGGTTGACATGGCATCCACAACATTTTTCATTTTACACATCACACTATGGAAATTTATGACATGGAATTTTATCGTAAATAAGAAAATGTTAATTGATAATATGATTGGCCTTTGCAACTAAAGGCCATGTCATTGTCCATTACAATTAGGTGGGTGAAACAACATGGGTTTAATACTTCATAAATTATACATTGGACATGTTCTTTCCAACTAATATTTAATCACAAATGGAAGTCACAAAACCCAAAATGTGTTCTAATGCCAAATGTGTTGGGACTAACACTCAAAGGGAAAATGATCTATTGAGGTGGTTAGGCTTGTGATCAATCTCATAAGGATGCCTTCATGTTGAACATCCATTAAAGAATTGAATTGATGGAAATTAGCTCGGACCTAAAAATAGCAATAATATTCAAATATAATGCATGCATTTCCCCTTGACAAATTTTCACTACAACTATAAAGTCACACACAAAAACATCATGTACTTGGCTGAATTTGATAAAAGAATGGATAGCTTCAAGCCATGGAAGAATACATGATAGACCTAACATTACATTGACATCAATTAAAGCCTACTACCTTGGTTTCTATATGTGAATCAAATGCCATTATCACCAAAAGGGTACGATATTTCCATGACTATTTTTAAAGGTGAGAACATGCAAATCCATCCATCCACACATTCTTCAAAATTTTCCTTTAATCTACACTAGTTCAACAAGTTTTGGGAATTATAGGCAACATTTAAGACTCATGTTGAAATAAAAATGAAAGGTTTGGAAGATCCCTTTTAACTTGGATATAAAAAGCAATTTGTTCAATGTTTGCACAACCAAGTTGGTGTGGTGTGCCATGTAATGCACACCCACCATGTGTGGTGCATATTTTTCATGTAGTTGTACAATAATTCCTATGTGAATGCCCTAAAATAGTGACATTCCATTAGCACCAAATGACACCAACCCACTCACCATTCTTTCCTTCCCAAGCCCACCTCCAATTATTAGTACTTCAAAAATTCAACTTGTTATGGAATTAGATGTTGTTCCTTCAACAATATTTTCTTGAAAACAAAATAGGAACCTTACATCATTCTTGCACAACATAAACATGGACACTTGCCCATGTTTGGTTGTCAATATTTGTAATTTCCTCACAAGAAATTGACAAAAATCTAACCTTTGCCATAGGTCATCACATGGTGTCCAACATTATATTGTGCACGTGTTTAGCCATGATCCATCCCAAACTATTACTCCAATGCTTATGTGGATAATTCTTGACTTGTAGTTGCTTGAACAAGGACTTCATGTCCTCATAATCAACCTTCATAAAATGACCTTCACTTAAAAGGTGCAAAATGTAAGCAAATTACAAAAGCTTGCATTTTTTGTTAATCATTTCCACAACATTCAATCAAATCAAAACATAATCATGAGCCAAGGTTGCATATATGAAACCTCATTTTTTGCATGTGTTGGGTCATTCACAAATCACATTTCTCCAACCATGACATCATGACCAATAAGAAGTTGTTTTGGATGAAAGCACACTATGGTGATCCCCTTTGGGGCACTTTGGGTTTAGTATTATAGTACATATAATATAATTGTTCCAAAAGTATGGTACATTTAATTTTGAGTATCAATTTTGGTTTTGGGACCCTATAACTAGATTTTTACAAAATGTTATGTAATAGTATTTTAATAATAATAATTTTCATTATCTATCTATGAAGCAAGGTGTTTTGTTTTGTTTTGTTTTGTGTCATACTTATGAAATCCACTAAACCAAAATGCTTCAAATTGCATTCTTGGTTTCCTTGGAAAGCTCTCAAGGAAGAGGGGTGCATTGGCTTGGTTTCATGGCATTTGGACTTGTGGTGCAAAAGTTCTTGAATATTGAATAATTTCTTCATTGAAAATTAAATTAAGTTGTAGCTGAAAATGTCAAAGGAATTGGAATGTGATTTTGGTGTTGTTGGAAAGATCTTGATGAGCAAGATTCAATGGAATTTATTTGGTAAAATTTGGATTCAGATTGTGGGATTTATTGATTTTCAAGTGATTTTTGCTATTGAAAATTCAAATGAATTCCAAAAAAACCAAGTTTTGGAAGGAAAAATTAGTTGAAGACACTTGGGCAAATGGCACATGCCACACTAGTTTATATTGAAAGATCCATGAGTATATTTGTAGTATACATTGGTATAATAAGGTCAATGTTTCATTTTGACTAGACTAACTTTAAAGCTCCATTAGTCATTAACATAATCATTTTTAATGAAAATTTTAAAATGGCTTATCTAGCTATGCTTGTCATCTTCCATATGAATGTGATTACTTGTCAAAATTTCAATTCGCCACATTTTTTGCATCTTTGTCGAAAAAACTCATTTTTTGAGATGAAATTCGTCACATGGTATCCAAACATGGTTCAATAGACTTTCAACTTTCATAAAGAATAAAAAAAATTCAAATTATTTTTTAATATATTTATGTTTTTGAGTACATAGGTACACTATATTTGTTTCCACAAATATACTCCAATCTCCCACATTACAAAATGAAATGAAATAGTTTCTTTTTTAATATCTTGCCTAGGTTATATTCTAACATCACTACAACAACAAGGGGCTATTTTGCGATCCAAATATCATCGTAAACAACAAAGAAAGATGTTTCCGAAATCCCGTTGTTGCGAACTATAATTCCTCGCAAACTCTTAAGCTTTTGCGATACCATAACATTCGCACCCGTACAATCGCAAGTCCTTCGCAACTCCCGAACTTGATACAATCGCAAAACTTTTCCGATTACAACTGCTTCTATCCATTGTTTGCGGTTAACATTACATCGGAAACTATTTGTAGCAAACCCATCACCGCAACAATTTAGCGAACCGACTCAAAAGTCTATTAGTTTCCAATATAAAATCTAACGCAAACATTTTGGGATTTTCAAAATGCTGCTAAAAGTTTCCGATTAACATTACATCGGAAACTATTTATAGCAAACCCATCACCGCAACGACTTAGTGAACCGACTCAAAAGTCTATTGGTTTCCGATATAAGATCTAACGCAAACATTTTG
>Ga0116227_10008352_pt1 | contig 19598 bp, 20 predicted proteins | sample S1TSphgellanicum_FD_89693 | JGI IMG/M metagenome (GOLD analysis project Ga0116227, IMG submission 89693) | Host-associated microbial communities from peat moss isolated from Minnesota, USA - S1T2_Fb - Sphagnum magellanicum MG | ecosystem: Host-associated > Plants > Peat moss > Unclassified... | reverse complement strand
TTTTTTTTGCATGTAGCGGTGAGGAGCCTTCACATTGCGAGTCCTCATGGAAGAAGTCTGTCTTGAAAGAAAGCGACTGCAAGTTTTTGAAGCAGATGAAGAGATGCAAGTTTTTGGAAGCAGATGAACAAGAGATCGGAGAAGGTGAAGAAGAATTTTGTTGTTGTTGGTTTGCAAATTGGAAGTTCGGTGATGGAAGAGATTGGCAGAGATCTATTTCTGTTTCTGTGCTGTGAGGAAGACGATTAAGAGAGAACATCTTCTTTTCTTTGCCTTTTTTTTCCCGCCGGTTGGTTTGTTTTAGGGGGCGGCTCGCTCCGGTGAGAGAGGTTTGGTGAGAGATGATGGAAGCCTGGAGTTGTAGTAGATTAGTAGCAATGCAGTGTAGTAGTATCATCCCAGGGTCCTCTGCAAGAGACAGGTCTTATGACACACAACGACAACAGCAGAAGAAGCAGAACGTTTGCAGTCTCGGGGGTTCTGCTCGCAGCAGCAGCAGCAGGGGTGAGAGATTCATCTCTTGCGGCTTTCTGAATCCAGGACAATTGGCTTCCTTCAAAGTCAAGAATAAAGAGCTGTCTCAACAAGAAGTCAGAGCCAAGAAACAAGTTCCCAGCAGGCTCGCGGTCTCATCTGTGCTTGCTGAGATTCCCAGTGAGATGGTGGTGAGCACTCGTGACAGCCTCTTCTTCTTCTTCTTTTCTGTCAAACGAAATTTTGTGCATGTCTCTCTGAGAATCTCATTTGTATGCTCATTTGCAGAAGCCTTATAGAACCAGCTATGAATGTGACGGGGGAGATTGGGTCCCTCAAAGCACCATTGCTTTTTTTGCTCATTTCTCACAGTACTTCCCTTTTGTGTATCTATCTATTGCCTTCTTTGATTAAGCTGAAAGAAGGTTTTGGTGCCTGGAATTCTCTGCAAATTGAAGAATTAGTTCAATTTCAACATGTTTTGCTTTGTTCTTACCCAACTGCAGTTTCTTTCCAAAAGGGGCAGGAGCAGCAGCAGCAGCAGCAGCAGAGAGAGAAGAAGCTGGCCAATCTCAATACAGTGATTTCAATCATCTTGGGAGGTGGAGCGAGCACACATCTTGATCCGCTCACATTTCATCGCGCAACACCTGCAGTAAGAAGCACTACTCTTCTTCTCTGAGCTCTTTTTTCCTTTAGTTCTTTTTCTGGAGCAAATTGAAGGCAAAAAAAAAAGATGCCACAAAAGTTAGTTACCTCTTCTCATTTGCTTGCAACACACACACATATACATGAGATCTTGATGGTCACCTGTTAAGTGATTGAAGGAAGATCTCACCCCCTCTAGGCACATGTCGATAGGTGCCCATTGGAGGTGCATATCGACTTATTGATGTGCCTATGAGCAACTGCATCAACAGTGGGATCAACAAGATCTACATTCTCACCCAGTATAATTCAACATCTCTCAACCGTCACCTTGCACACACATACAATTTCGGCAATCATGGTGTAAACTTTGGCAACGGATATGTGGAGGTAAGGTGCAGCTGCTTAAGATAATTATGTCAAAGGTATTATAGATCTTTTTAGGTTTCTAAATTCATTAGGTGGCTGGGAAGTATGAAGGGAAAATTGAAGTTTTGACAAGGTCTTTCTTCTCTGATTTAACATAGATTGGTGTACCAGAAGAGGACAGCCCTGTTTTGCCAATGATATTCATCTGTCCTTTTGACCCATGACAGGTCTTGGCAGCTACCCAGAGACCTGGGGTAGGGGGTGAGAACTGGTTCCAAGGACCAGCTGATGCAGTTCGACAGTACATGTGGTTGTTTGAGGTAAGGTTGCTTCAGTTTAGCCAAACAATCCCCTCCATATTATTGTGCCCTTGCTGTTTCAATTTTGGTTTGATGATGCACACAAAGTTCTTGTTTTTGTCAGGTTTTGTGGCCTCGCAGAGGGAGAACAATGACCAGAATATTGTATGAGTTTCCAGGATGTTAAAAACAAGGATGTGGAGGATGTTATCATTCTGTCAGGGGATCATCTTTATCGTATGGATTACTTGGAATTTGTGCAGGTCTGTCTTCCTCCTCGTTAATTGTCTTTCTCTGTCTCTTTGTGCAAGATGTTGTATGCCATCTCAGGAAGGAAACCATAACCTTCAACTTGCTGCAACTGTTTTTTAAGCACTATCCTGGTCAAATTTTTTTAACGATATACAGTATCGTCATCACCATCTCATGAAATTTGCAGAAACACAAGGACACAGATGCTGACATCACCATTTCATGTGTACCAATGGATGACAGGTATGCTTGCTGCTATTTGACCTTTAATCTCTCAGATATGGAGTGAATTGTGGTCATTCAGGATGAGCTTTGGCAGCTGTGCACTGAATCATTGTTCATGGGTGGGGAGTGACAGCTGTGCATCAGAGTATGCTTTGGTGAAGATTGACAACAAAGGGAAGGTTCTTCACTTCAATGAGAAGTCTGAATGCAAGGGTCTGACTTCTATGGTATGCCTCCATTGCAGGTGCACCTGCAGAAGGGAATCTTATGTCATTTGTAGTCAAACTGTCATTGGAGAGTCTATGATCTTCACCTAGTTTGTAGTACAGTTGACAGAGGTTCTGGTTTTGCAGCAAGTGGACACAAGTGTGTTGGGACTCTCCCAAGATGAGGCACAAAAGAAGCGGTATATTGCATCCATGGGCATTTATGTCTTCAAGAAAAGAATCCTTCTAAAGCTCTTGAGGTCTGTTATGGAGCTCTTTTTCCATGGCCTTCAGCTGAGTTAATCAATAGATGTACTTTAGTTCCAGTTGTGAGTCCTGTTGATTTTCTATCAGCTTATTTGGGCATTCTGACATGCTATATAGTTGACTCAGATGGCGTTACCCAAATGCAAATGACTTTGGTTCTGAGATCATCCCTGCATCTGCCAAAGAATATAATGTTCAGGTGTGACATTCCTTCCACTGAAAGATTGGGTCTCATCAATATGACAAACTAGAGGTAGTCCACAAACTTTAGAATGTTGTCAGCTCTTTGACTGGGTATAAGCTACTGTTTGTTATTTTGATTCAGCAGGCCTACTTGTTCAACGATTACTGGGAAGACATTGGAACCATCAAGTCCTTCTTTGATGCAAACTTGGCTCTCACAGCACAGGTATCCCTCATTGTCATTGTTCAGTCAATGCATTCTGGAAGGACGCACTGGCTTTCAATGGTGGAATTGATGGCTGTTGTGCTTGATGTGGATTTGGCAGCCACCAAATTTCAACTTCTATGATGCTTCAAAGCCTACTTTTACATCACCTCGATACCTTCCACCAACCAAGATAGAAAGATGCAGGGTAAGTGTAAATCCTTTTCCTGATTTTTGTACAATCTCTAAAGTTGAACAATGAAAGAGGTTCGGTAAACTTTCTGTTCAGTACCCTCTGCCTATGATTGTGCAGGTTTTGAAGTTGAACAACAGGATATGGAAAATCTGATCTAGTATTGTCTTGCAGGTCCAAAACTCTATTATCTCCCATGGTTGCTTTCTGCGGGATTGTAGTGTCAAGCATTCAGTTATTGGAGTTCGGTCCCGACTAGAAAGGGGAGTTCAGTTGGAGGTATATAGGGTGAAACAAAGAAAGAGCAAGCCATTGTTGGCATCTCTAATACTGTACTATAGTTATAGCTGTTGACATGAACCATATCCAGTATGTTGCAGTGCTTTATCAAGTAGGACAGATTGGGCACTCTGTTCTTCTGATCTGGGGCGGGTGGGGGTAAATCTGCAGGACACATTGATGATGGGTGCTGATTCCTATGAGACAGAGGAGGAGATGGCCTCCTTGCTGGCTGAAGGCAAGATTCCTCTAGGTGTAGGAGAGAACACAAGGATAAGGTACCTGAGTTGCAAATCATTGTGCCTTCTTGAGTGAATCTCTGGAACCACACTTTCTTTGTTTTGGTTTTGCTTCAGATGCATCATGCAGTCTGCTTGCTCATTCTCAGGATATTTGAGGCACAGTATGTCTCTAATATGTTTCTAAAAAGTCATGATATGAGGATGAGTTGAAGTTTACAATTTACCTTCCATTTCTGGATAAGTTCTGATACTATGAGTGTTTTTAGAAAACAGTGCTGCTGAAGTACACAGGGCTGGGAATTTGTTTGTGATTAGTGTTTGCCGGGTGGATGTTTAGTTTTCTCTACTAGTGCCGTATGCAAAACAGAAGAGTTCATCTTTGGCTTGTGAACCCAGCAAGAAAATCCTGAGCTTTTCAGGATTGTGTAGTTTTCTTACAAACTAATGTGGGAGTGGCTACATTGCCAAGCCTTGTGAAAAGGTGCCTAGAGGCATTAATAACCAAAATATTGGTCAATTGCAGCAATTGTATAGTGGACAAAAATGTGAGAATAGGCCGTGATGTGGTGATTGCGAACACTGATGTATGTTCCCAAACTCTTGCTGTCTCAGCAAACAACCTGCTCATTTTGCATTTTATCCATGAAGAGAAGTTTCTTGGATGTTCACTGACAAGATTGTCTGTGTGGGTGGCTTTCATACTTAAATGGGATTAACTCCTAAGGTATTGGTAGAACAAGCCAGGAGGTTCTGTTGAGGCAGGTGTAGAGGACAGTGTTTCTAGGTTGTCATACCTTAATTTCACTTAGTTTAAACTTCTGTGGCTTGAATCCTGACGTGTGAGTAGAATCTAAATATGGAACATAGACCAAGTTTTTGTGTAACCAACTATAAGGCCATCACCTTTAGAGTTTGTATTTTCACTATTGCACTCTATGTCAAGGTTTTTGGGGATGTATTTAGGAGCCCAACCTATGGGTAGAGGGTTGCATGTTATTGCCTTGGTGAGGTAGCCCCTTTCAAAGTTTATGTTCAGAAAGGGGAACAGGGAAAATGAGGGAGGCAGGGAATCAGTTACTGCAATGACTATCCTGAAGAATCATGTGTGATTGGAGGGTTGTAGTACTTGTGATGGCCTTCATAAATTATATGCTATTGTTAAATACATAGTTTCTTTTGTACAAGTTATGTAATTGGATGCCATTTGGGAATGGATCTGTAAGTATTGAAACAGTTGAAATTTCTCCATGACATCTAGTTTTCTAGCTATGCAACTCCTTTGAGAGTTGTTCACTGAGATTCAAGGAAAACTGTTGGGGTAATTGATCACAATGCAATGGGTACCTGGTAAGTAACCTCAAACGTGTTACAAATGAAATCAGAGGGTAGTACTGAATTCAATGAATGGTATACTTGCATATGTGAAAATTTGATCATGCAGCAAATGGGTTAATAGATTGCCAATTATATTCAGTTAGAATTTTCAGTGATATGATAATTTTGGAGGGTAATATCCTTTTTGCAGGGTATACTAGAAGCTGCAAGGCCTAAGGAAGGATTCTATATACGGTCTGGCATCACAGTTATCTTAAAGAACTCAAGGATTAAGCAAGGAACAGTGATTTAGCATGATGTTTCTGACTTTGGACTAGTGTAGTAAAAATGTCATCCTTACTTCGAGATGTAGATTGGAGATGTAGATCCTGCTATGTCAGTTCAGTTGATGCTGTTTAGAATCTCTCTCCATCTAGAGGATTGAGCTATCTATTGGCCTAAAGGTTTGCCCATTACCAGACTTTAACCAACAGATTGGACAAGTTTTGGATTGTATAGGGTGTGGATTAATGTTGTAATATTAGTAATATAGCCCTTAACAATTGAGTTACAAATTGATGGGCTTGAATCATTTGTGTTGCATGTTTTGTATATTCTTGGATCTGATGGAGAAAGAAGGAATCCATTTGCAGCAAGTAAAGCCACTGACTTTGAGAGTGGTTCGCCTCTAACATGTACTTAAGTTACAAAGGGTCTTTGTTGGTAGTGGCCATTCATTGCAAGGCAATTGACTGCTGCAGACATGACAGCTAATGGTTCAGATGAATACTTCTCTCTCTTATTTCTTCCCATTTTGCTGTCACCTTCTCTGTGGATTCCTCCCTCCTTGCCCCTACCTCATAGTGTCAAGGGTGCCTAGTATTCAAGAAGCTCAAGCATGTAGTGGGCATGTGAAAAACAAGGTGCTTTTGTGTTTTGCTACAATGCTTGCTGCAAGCAGTTTCTCCTGTTTCAAATTTCCTGGTGTTAACAATGGCACAGATCTCTCATTGTGAGTATTTCTGTAATGTGTGTTTTGTGCAAAAGCAAGATTGGTGGCGAGATCTGTGAGATTTTTTCAGCTACTTCATTTGTTTTTGACATGCTATTTGATCGTTGAGAGTACTTGGCAGGATTTGTTACTTTTCAGTCTTTTGCCTGTCTCTTACCATGCTATTTCTGCAGTTATTGTTATATTTGTTCTGTCCCAGAACGGACAGCAGAGCTGCACTAATAAGTTCATATAACTTACAAGCATGTGCAAATTGTAGTAGGTCTTTCTCATCAAGGAAGGGCTATTTGCAGCAGCAGCAGCAGCTGAACTTAACACCAGCTATTTTGTTTCACCTCAGGTCTGTTCCATGAATTCATTTGGGGCTTCAGATATTGGTCAGGGGTGCACTGAAGCTCAATTCTGGTCAATTCTGGTCAATGAAGCTCAATTCTTACAACTCTCTTCATCTGTTTGCAGGTTGAAAATGCACATTTTGTTCATAATTGAAGAAGCCTCGATCATCCATCAGAATTCAAGAACATGTAAATGTCATTCAGAGTTTTGGCTCTCATCAGCACTGCTGAAGCCATCTTGACCCAGAACCATGGAAAATTAACCACAGAATTTGTGAGCTCTCATTTTGTGAAGCTATTGTAAATCTGGTGTTGCAGCAACTACTGTGAAAAGCATGTATAAAAAAAGCAGCGATGCTGTTGTGTCTGGCCGATCTGATTTAAGGAGTCCTTGTTGATTGTTGATTTGGATTGGAGCTTCAGATTCCATGTCAGGGAGCTTCAGCAACCAGCCACAAGCTGCCTGGCATTGGGCAGTCTGACAGTCAGTGGATGTGACGACTTCAACTTCAGACACAAGATGTGAGGGCAGTTGCAGGTCAGATTTATGTCTGGTTTCACTTGAATTTCCCAAATCAGCCAATTCTGGCCCTATTAGTAGGAGAAAAGAAACAAGTCTCAGTTTTATTGGATTGCCTAAGAGCAAGTTACTCCAGAGTGAACATGTGATGAGATGGCCAGTTGATAGCATATGAGTGTCAGAAAGGGTGCAAAAAGTTGTTTATGCATCATACCCATGGAGTTGACTTGACTGCCTTGTTTATCCACCAAAGGGAAGGCCTAAAAGGACTCATCCATTTCTTGGGCAGAGATTTTATTGGTGCAGCTCCTGATTTCACCTTCTGGTATATATTCTTTCGCATGTCATGCCTTCACATGCATGACCGTTCCAGTGTGTCTCAGTAGCAAACTTTTCTTGTTGTGTCCCTTAAACCAGCCTCAGGATTCACTCAACCTGCAAATCTGAGGATGTTGCTGAACTCCATGTCTTCAGTGTTGGCCAGAGGCACATTGTTCAGGCTTTGGGGTTTGCCATATGTGTGCACACATGCCTATGAAGAAAAATCCCATCTATAGCCCAGATTCTAGTATTAGTGGCATGTTATATTTATGTGTGCTTTTTGATAGGGAATTAGTTCACAGGGACGCATGCATATAAACCTCACTGATCAGATTCGTTTTCTGGTTTGGGTCACAGGATGCGGAGTGGGTAATTTGGGGCGAGAGACAGAGTAGTCTCCTGTCAACATGGTGTGCATGAGTATCAAAGAACACTGCCATCACAGAATCATGAAGATCCCGCACTTATGACTCCAGCCTACACAATGCATCCAACAAGGTATGGAATCTAGAACCAAAGACAGCCATGAGTGCACTTGCAGATGAACCACCCATAGAACCATGGTTAATAGATCAGAATCATTTCTTTGATTTTTATTTTATTTTTTGGGTTTCCTGACAACCTTGGTCGTGAACCCTAAGAGCCACTGTGATAACTGCCAGGGGTCTGTTCCTGTTTCCAATAACCATTCAACACTGGTTCAAACTGCCAACACGTAAACCGGTTTGAGAAACATTGTCCACCATTCTTTCCATCCAATATTGTTTTTGATCAAGTTGTTCAATGTTCACCACACTTGCATCCACGATTAGGTCGCAATTGTGGAAACATGGCAATATGACATGGCCCATAGTGCAGCTTATCCTCTTCATATTCAGTTTGTTATTCACAAAATTTCACCACTTTTCTGATTCCTTTGAATGTGGCTTTGGTCCCTCATCCTTCAATAGCAAATCATTTTCATTGTGTATGTATTCAAGCCAATGAATCCAATGAGCATCCGCCTTTCCAGTTGCACCCAATGGGGCAATGAACATACTAAGACACGCAAGATTGTTGTTGTGTAGGGGGTCACAGGTGCCTTTGCATCCATTGCTCAAAGAAACAAGTTTCCATGTGATATGTGAATTGGAATTGCTATGTTTTATTTGCATTATAATCCCCTTGTTGGCATGTTAACATTGTCCACATGAGAAAAGATTCAGGAAGGAGACTTAGTTGTGTGAGATGAGCAATGAGAATGTTCAAAATGATTCACACTTTTGAACATTCTCATTGCTCATCTCACACAACTAAGTCTCCTTCCTGAATCAAGTTTTTACACAAGGTTGGTCCAAATGGGGGACTTTTTCAATCTTTAGACCCTTTTTTTTCTTATGTAGTAAAGTCTCAATTACTTTTCAAGGGATGTAAGCATCCTCTGTTCTAAGTTAACTAGTACCAATGGTGTTGTCTAAATGTTAATTTTCATCCCTTGTAGACCTACTTAAAATTTTGGAGTTCACAATTTTATTTTCAATGTAAAACTTTGAGAGTTTAGAATTTTCTTCTTGATGGAGAGAATAATTCATGGGATTGCAATAGGAAGGGAAAATGTTACCAGTGATGATACCCATCAACCCATCATGGATCATTTACCATATAAAAAGACTTAACATAATTATAAAGGTTGTAGAAGAATATTGCATATCATAATTTGGGTATTGTAACTCTCATTCATGGATGAAATTCATTCATCATCTTTCATTTTTCATTCACAAATGGATGACAATATTCATCCATCACATTTAGTTTGTATCAATGATGGATATATAAAAACTAATTTCAAAATATCAAAACGATGAGCCTTATAAAAAAAGATGTTATGAAAGCTTCCATGGCCTCGCTTTTGAAATAGAGTAATAAATGCATCTAATGAAACCCATTATCTTTTGCTTGATAAACATTACATGGTCTTTGTCTTTGTCGTAGTTTATCAATCCAATGCTCGCTCCAATACTTGATCTATCAAAAGGAAATCGGATTTCATTATGAGACTTTTAGCAAGCTTACCGATAATTTTTCTTTGATATCCAAATGAAGTTACTTTAAAATATGACCTTGCAAACCTAGTTTTATTCATCTTTATTTATATGAACCTTCATGTTCAAGTTTTTCCACATATGAATAAATTTATCTTTAGCACGGCCAAACCAATGTTGGCCGGTTATTAAGAAAATAATCACTAGGCTAACTTTAGGCTAACTTTGAAAACTCATATAAGAGGTGACCCAAAAGTTACAACAATAACATCATTTTGAATTTGTTGCCCATTTTCAAGAGTCCTAAACATATTCACATTCTCATTCAAAAACTTGCAAAGGTTTCATTATTACTTGAGGAATTGCATTTTGCTTGACATTTTTTTGAATAGTTAATTTTGTCGATGGTTAGTGTTGTATTAGAATATATTCATTAATCCATGTCAATTTATTTATTTATTGATAACCAATGAAGCTTCAAACCTAGCCTTGAGGAGCACTTGACTTATTTCATACTATCAATGATGATGATTAAATTATTTGGTGTGTACATAATAATTTTTTTGTAATCAATTTTGTCTTTTCAAATGATAAAATTTTATAAATTTTACTAAATGTCATTTTGTTTCATTAATAGTTTCTAACATTTTTGATTTGCTAAGCAAAATGTCAATGAAAGTCTCACTAGAAAAGTTCACAATAATATCAAATAGATAAAAGAAAAAAGCATTGAAAGAATGTAAGACAAATGACAATATACAAATAAATGAAAACATTGAAAGTGTGCAAGAGAAATAACAAAATACAAACAGACCCAAAATAATAATAATAAATAAAATAAAAATTCTGAAATGAAATTTTTGATTTATGAATGCAAGGAAATTGAATTTGTAATTCCATGTGAGGTTTTGATTTTTTGCATCACCCAATGTGCATGGCGGTTCAATTCTCCAACAATTGTTTTTGCCATTTGTAATTTCTAGAATGATCAACAAGATTTGAGGGGTGTGGGAGGGCTTAAGGCCTCCATGATTGAAAGTATGCATTCATCTCTCAAATCCCAATTTCATATGACAAGATTCTTGAATTTTTTTTTTGTGTCTACAATTATTTCTATAATGCTTTTAGTGACACATAGATGCATCAAAATCTTTTGTTTTTAGAATACAAACAAACTTTTTGATTTTTCAACAAATTTAGTTAATGTGATTTAGAAAATTTTTAAAATTTTCAACAATTTTCTTGTTGGCATTTTTTCAAAAATTTCAACAATTCATTTAAAAATTAATTTATGTCAAACATGATTATTAACATGAGCATAAAATAAATGTCATGTCCAACCATGACTACAACAAGAAGGTAATAGAAAGAAAACTTTTAAGATGTTGATTAATCAATTGTCATTTTGGCTCCCTCTAGTTATTTATTGATGATCACCAATTAAAATTTAGGTCAGCCATTTTTTGAATTGGTGATAATATCACTAAAAATTAGCATAATTTTTTTAAAAAATGACTTTGGGGTTGTTTTAATCTCTAGAAGCAAAGGAAAAAAAGTGTAAAAGTCATTTTATATTCATATATGTGGTTTTCATTGTGTAGCCAAACATATTGAAAGATGATGAAAGATTTGTACTTTATTTCTTGTTAATAGCCAAATCTGGCTATCAAACCAGATACAAAACTGTAATCATCTTTCTATATGTTTGTCTACACACTCAAAACCAAATATAGAAATTTGGCGATTTTTATTTTAAAAATTTCTGACATCTGACAAAATGAAAACCTCCAAAATCAATTCATTTTTGAATTTTGAAAATTTAAAATTTCGCCAAAAAAAAAAAACTTCTCCCCACCTTCCCAACATCATCAGGATTACTGTAAATTTGAAATTTGGACCAGTAAAAATAAAATAAAAATAAATAATTAGGAAAAAAATCCGGTTGTAACAGACTCTCATCAGTAGGTCCCTACCTACCTACCTAGTAAAGAATCAGGTCGGTAGGTAGGTAGGTAGGTAGGTAAGAAAGTTTTTCGACCGTTGGCGTGCAGGGTGGCCGCAACGGTCACGACAAAATTTTGCTACGAATTTGTGTGACAATCTCTTCTCCCCATCCTCCTCGCGCTCACAAATGTTCGAGAATTTTTTTCCCTGCTGCTTTCTTTCTGGATTTCCTCCTCGAGAATTAATTGCAAAAATTGCACAAGAAGGAACAACATTAAGAAGATCTTGGATCGTATTGGAAGCGCAACAACAGACAGACAGACAGCGATCGATTTCTTGAAGGGCGTTTGTTTTTTTTTTGCCTGTGTAGGACAGGATTCTTGACTACCAGGCCAAAAAAAAATGAACAGCCCAATAAGCTCTCTTACTTACTTTCTTACTTTACTAAGCTCTCTAAGCCTATAAATTTGTTGTGCGTATGTATGTATGTATGTATGGTTTTTTGTAGATCCTCAGATGGTTGTGTTTTGTTTTCCTTTTTTGCCGGTTTGTTGAGAAATCGTTTTGTTTGATTCCGTTTAGGTGTCTGAATTTCAAGTTCATGGCTTAGAGATTTTTTTGTTGGTTTTTACACTGTTGTTGAAATCGTAGGCGGAATTTTGTTTGTTTGGTATTGGGGTGTTCTTTTGGGTGCTGTTTGTGGGTTGTGTTTTTTTGGTTGCAGGTGGTATGGCGAAGCTGGTGTGTGTAACTCCATCCAAAAGTGGGTGCAAGGATCGTTCATGGGGTTGGTGTCGTCTCAGAGACCAAGCGTCTTCTCCAGAGGCACCTTCTAGAAAAACACCCAAGGCCAAAAATTCTGGCAGACAGGTGGATGGCCAAAACCCTAAATTTAGGGTTTAGGGGGAATTCTGTGTCTGGATTCTTCGACAGTGTTTCTTTCTTCCCTGGGAGAAAGGAAATCTAGAGATCTTTGCTTTCTGTTTTGCAGTAGTTCAAGAAATTGCTAATTGGTGATGAAAGGAATATCTGTGTATCTACGTGGTTGAAATTCTTATTCTTCTTACGTGAGACTGCAAAATAGGGTTTCAATGGTTTTCAAGGGTTTCGTGTGCATGATGGCAGAGTGATCGATTCATCACTGATCGCAGTGCAATGGATTTTAACATCGCAAACTACATGCTTGGTGCCAAGGAGAACAACTGCTCTGTTGATTCTTCTCTCCATTCTCCTTCTGAGGTGAAAGCTCTGAAAATCTTTTCCTGAAGATTGAATGTTGAAATGATGTATGTAGTTGTTCCTCTTTCTTTGTCTAACAAAATTGTCCTTCTATGTTTTTCCAATGAACTCATTCTTTCTTTTACACAAACCCAACCAGCCAGCTTCTGAAACAAATGGGTACTACTTCTCTCCAATGTGTACCGTTGTCTGTCAGCAGCAGATGTTTTTTTGTAAATCTACAACATTGTATCATTCTGCTGAAAAAAGCTTCATGGATCAGTGGAGCTCCACGATCCTGTAGTTCTCCCCTCCAATCCCTAATTTTTTCAATTCTTCTAGGTCAGTGAGGAACAATGGCATGAAGATAAAGACGAAGAAGAAGAGTGAGCTCAATTGTTTCTGGTTGTTAATACGTGTCATCACACTTGTGTGCTGATTACAGGAAGAATACAAGAAGCAGCTTGCGGAGAATCTCCTACAAGCTGATAATGGACAGAGAAAGAGCCGCATTCTTGCTTTCAAGAGCAAGCCACCAGCTGGTTTTGAGAATGACAGCAGGAAGCTTCTGTACACCCAGAATGTGGCAACAGGGCAGATGAAGCCTAGAAAAGTCTTCCGTCATATTCCACAAACGGCTGAGCGCACTTTAGATGCACCTGACCTTCTCGATGACTACTACTTGAATTTGCTCGACTGGAGTGCCAACAATGTGTTAGCTGTTGCTCTTGGCAATACTGTGTATCTCTGGGATGCAACAACAAGTTCAATTGAGGAACTTTTGGTGGTCGATGAAGAGGGTCCAGTCACAAGTGTTTCCTGGGCATCTGATGGGAAATACCTCGCAGTCGGATTGAACAATTCAGTTGTTCAATTATGGGATTCACAGTCACTACGTCAGGTATTCTTTTTTTTTTTCAACCCTTCATTGATGATGTATCTATCATGCAGCAGATCTGGAATCAGGGTTCCAGGATTTGCTTGCTGTTTTAAAACTGTAAACCTGTACTTGAGAGCTTGGTTGCTGCAGGATGCATCAAGTCTGATGAGTCTGATGATGAACTTGTCATTTTGCAGTTGAGATCATTGAAAGGTCACAGTGCTCGTGTGGGAAGTCTGGCTTGGAATGGGCCAATTCTTACCACTGGCGGACGTGACAATCTCATTCTCAACAATGACGGTATGGATTTGTGAAACCTTGCTGGAAAAAAACCTTTACCTAAATTTGAGCATTTGAAAGGCTCAAAAACTAAGTCTCCCTAAGTAAGTACCCATCAAACTTGATGCTCTGTTAGCCCTGACCTGGATTTGGAATAGTCATGCAGTGAGGATACGAGACCACATAACAGAAAGATTGGAGGCACATGAGCAGGAGATATGTGGGCTGAAATGGTCACCGACGGGTCAACAACTAGCAAGTGGTGGAAATGACAACCTGGTCCATATCTGGGATGCAGCAGCAGGAGTAGGAGGGTCAATTCATGGACCTAGCCCATACCTCCACCGCTTTGATGACCACCAAGCAGCTGTGAAAGCTTTGGCATGGTGCCCATTCCAAAGCAACTTGCTTGCCTCTGGTGGTGGCACTGCTGACCGTTGCATCAAGTTTTGGAATACACATACTGGTGCTTGTGTCAATAGTATTGACACTAAGTCACAAGTACAAATTCTTCACTTAACCACCCTCAAAAGACTGCCACTTCTACCTTCTCGTCACCTTCACATAGTATTTTTTTATTATATTTGATGTATGTATGTATTCTTCAAGGTCTGATGTATGACTGAGAACAAAAAATGCAGGTTTGTGCTCTGCAATGGAGTAGGCATGAGCGAGAGATTTTGAGCTCACATGGATTCAGCCAAAATCAGCTATGCCTGTGGAAGTACCCATCTATGGCGAAGATGGCTGAACTCACTGGCCATACATCGAGGGTGCTTCACCTTGCGCAGGTATGTATGATTTCCTGTCATATTTCGATCAGGTTCATTTGTGCATGTCTACCTCTGAAGCTGAGCTGACATGCCTTTGCCACCTGAGATTTCAATTTTCCTCTGGCACTAATGTGTCCATGGTCTCTGAATTGCACAGTCTGTGTCATTTCATGCAGTTTATTGGTTATGAAATGAACATTTTGCAAGGGAAAAAAATTGTCTTGGGGAATTGTGATTTATAGCAATTTGGAATAATTTTTCTTCACAAATAAACTGACAGTAGTACGCTTCTACTCTTATATTTCTACATGTTGCAGAGCCCAGATGGATACACTGTGGCCTCAGCAGCAGGGGATGAGACTCTACGGTTTTGGAATGTTTTTGGTGCTCCTGAGACCACCAAGATTAAACCGAAAGATGTCTGTGGTGGTCTCAACTGCCTGTCTCGCATCCGTTGATTTTCCTTTCTATGAGGAATCAATCAATCTGCAAAATTTGTCAGGAATAAGCAGCAGCTGAATGCAGAATGGTCCAAGGTGTACATGACAGAATTCTACTCATACACAACACATTGTGGTCATCATTGCTCAGGTTTGTGCTCAAGAATTCAATTTGAAGTTAGTAGGACATAGGTGTCAATGAGAAGGACCACATCATCCAGCTCTCTTTTCCCAAGACCAAGTTTTCATTCTTTTTTCAATATTTTGGCTTGTCTTGCAGGCAAAGACAATCTGGTCACAAGGGGGTCCAACTGGCCTCTCATAGGTCTTACATATACCTCTTGTTTTATCAGACTGTTTCATGGGTAGCAGGACAGATAGATTTCAAGGTGATGCTGATCTTCTTCAGACTTGTAAAATGGGTATGTACTATATATCCCTTTTGATACTGTGGATGCTTCTATTATGAGGGACAGATTGTAGTCAACCTGAAAAGATCAGAGTTTCACACTTTGACTGTGGTGAATTCAGTTCTAGTTTGCTTGGTTAAAATCTTCCTCATTTTTTTTTGTTCCTACTTTCTCTTCAGGTCTGGAAAGAGGAAACTATACTTTCACATCACTTTCTATTGTGGGAAATCACACTCAAGGTGGGTGCCTTAATCTTCAGATATGATCTCTCAATTTGATATTTTTTGTAGAAGAGTTCATGATCATAAAAGACTTGTCTGCAATGGATTCTTCTTTTTTTTAATTTTGCTTTGAGTACAGTTCCTCATGCTTGCTTGCTGTTGTTGTAACTGTTGTGCCATTGTCCAGAAGAGACTCAGAATATTAGCTGTGAGTTCTTCAAATTCCTGAGACTTTTTCAACTTTGGGTCACATCCCCCTCCCTGCCTTCTTTCTAGTTGTGAACTCATGATCTTGTTGTAGGCTGGCAGCAGTGTGACAAATGATTTATGGCTTCAATGTCACAACAAGAACATGGTTGTTAAACCTTCTAGGTGAGTGTTGTTGATTACCCATTTATTATTGCCTTTTCAGAACTGTGACATTTCCATTCTTTTTCATAACAATAGGTGGTATCTTTTCTTGCCCCATATGCTTTCTTGCTCAATTTTGTCACTTCAACTGTTTTTTTTTGCAGAGCAAGAAGTGTCATGTGGGTTCTTCTCTCAAGCTGGTGGTGATGGCATGCAAAGTAAAAAATGAAAAAGTCTTTCTGCAGTTCCTCTAGTGTGGCAGTAATGCATCATTATGCAAATGCTATCTCATACATTGTTGAAAGTTGTTTTGCAAAGGAATGAAGTTTATTATATCCACGAGGTTTCCACTCCATGGGCATAATGTAAAAGTTGTCTCCTGCCACATTCTTGTTTGAAATCTCTCTATTGTGTCCGAGTGGATTCTTTATCTTTGCTCATTACAGTGCCATGAAGCATTTGCAAGCATGTCAAGGGGAGAGAACCCTAAACCCTAAATGTCCCTCTCTCTCTCTCTCTCTCCCTCTCCCATTGTCTTCAGATCCAATTCCCAATCTCAGGATGGGTTTGCAGGGAGGGTTCCAAAACAGTTGGATTTCTGGTTCACATTTTGGGTTTAGGAGAATGGGCTGATGGAAGAATTAGGTTTTCGTGATTTTGCGTCTCCTTCCCCAAGTTCCCAAAGTTGAAATGTCCGTGCCTGCATCCCAGAAAACCCACTGGAAGGGGGCGTGATTTGGGAGCTATGGACTTTGTTGATGACGTTTGTTGTAGGATGAAAGAATGCTGTGTGTGATTAGCATGAACTCTTTTTGCTATGGAAATCTACTGTACTGGTTTGCTCTCACAGAAATCCAATGTCCCTCTTCAGCAACCAAAGCCATCTCGGTTACCCACCAATCTCAGTAGCGCACATTCCAACATCTGCTCCTCATTTTGTCACAATAGGGCTCACAAAGGTCTTCTCCAGTGTTCGCTTTTCGAAGAGTTATGAGGAATCATTTTCTTCCAACATTGCTGATGAGTACTCGTCAAAATGCAAATAACTTGGGATTCGCAAGTATGAGTGCCATGATCGGTTTCAAGAGTTTGTGCCCTGCCCCTCACCGGGGCATGGCAGAAACTTAGGGTTGAAGAAAAGAATTCGAGCTTGGAAGAGAGGGGAGGATATGGACGACTGTCTTGTTGTGTTGCAGCTCTGGATACCAGAAACTCCAACTGCTTCTTAAATTTTGACCTTGAAAATCCCCCTCTTGAGATCCATCGAACAGAGCGTGGAGGAGTGCTATGCAGATCTCTATGTATCTTCCAAAGACCTCATAGAAGGATTGGAGAAATGACTTTTGTAGCAACTTGTGTGATTCGAAGGTTGAGTGTAGAGCTCAATAATATTTATTGTTTGATCTTCTCATAATTTTTGCTATATGAATTTCCAGTACCTTGATGACAGCTTCGACACAAGTCCTCTTGAATAATCAATTAGTTTTGAAATTTTCATTTCAACAAATAGAATATTCTTGAAGATACAGTATTTTTTTCCTTCACAAACTTTTGTTGAAATTCAGTGTTCCCTTTGTTGTTGCAGATCAGCTGTTCCTTGTTTGAGCAGCATGCGGGCTGGGGTTCTCATAGAATCATGTTAGGAAACTCTATTCCCCACATCCACATGATCATCCACAAGTATCCTTCAACATGGTTTGATCACTCTTGTGAAGCTTGATTCCCATGTAGCAGATTCGGTGCATCTTGTTCTTATGTGGCTACTGGATTGTCTTTGCATCTTACAGTAGTGTATCTGTGTTTTCTCCAAATTGTTGTTGCAACTACTGTTTTTACAGAAGTATTTACAATGGTGCAAGTTTTCACTTTCAGCTACAAATTAAAGGATGAACTCATGTTGTGTCAATTTTTCACCCATCTTGGTGATGAGTTTTTCACACATCTTGGTGACTTCAGGGACTTGGAATCAAGCTTTGATAATACTTCTGAGATAATTTTATGTCCTCTGGATGCAGAGTGCCTACAGGCAGCAAAAAAGGAGAAAAAAATTCTATGTTGTGCACCTAGCTATCCCTCCATTACCATTTGAAACACACATCTGCATTGTTCTTCTCTTGTTAAGATCCTCAGGTCAATCTCTGAGGAGATTCCCAGTTTTTTTCTTGTCCAAACCTGGAGGCCTCTGAAGCCTGGGTCACACTGTTGTTCAGCCTGGTAATGGGTACTTGGATACTTTCATGTAGAAAGTTGTTGCAGTGCAGCTGGGGTCCAAAGCTGATTGAAGAAAATGAAAATTGAGATATTGTAGAGTTGGATTGAGTAGGAGGAGAATGCTATCTTTGAAGACATATGGTGTCTGTTTTTTAAATGAAAACTGTGACTCACAGCACAGACTGTCATGACGGTAAATATCAGGATTTCAGTGATGTCTCTGTGGTCTTGAAGATGACTCTCCTTGGTTGGGTTCTCTTGCAATGCAATCAACAAAGACATGTATAAATGTGATCAGCACAACTAGGCTCCACATGACAATCCTCAATCTCTACTCAATGAGGCACTGCTGATTGATTTGAGATTCTGAGACCATAGAATACCATTGTTTTGATCCGCTTAGTCATTGTTACAACAAAGTTGAGGATTTGCAGCATGAAAACTGACAACTGCAGAAGAATGCCCACAAAGTATGAAAGCCCATGCAAACTAACAAGAGTAGGACCTATACTCAGTAGAATCTCAATTCCAGCCAACTTGCACAACAAAAGTCACATTATTACTTATGAGGTGCTCACAAACTAACATTCTAACTTTCAGTCTGCTCCCTCAGCCGGCGGATTGTACTTCGCACAGTAACAGCGCTTGCCGTGCTGCACATGATACAAAATTGTCCAATCAATATATGCTCTATGGAACTGGTTGAGGCGAATAGGATAGCCACAAACTTTGACACACTAAGACCCACATTTTCCCTTGGTATTATGCTTTGAGGCTTGCTTTGAAAGCAATTGGACAAAGCCACTGAACTGCCAAGTCCAAATGCATGTGGGAGAGATATGACATTCTGAATAGGTCACATCGATCTATGCTTCCATACATCCATTATAAATCTCTGGAACATTTAAGCAAAGTCCTGTTTAGATTGCAAAAAACATCAAACAAATCAAACAAATGAACTTACTTGAGGGTGTAGGCACCACCAGCCTTGACCTTTCCACAGTCTTTGCAGTTCCAGATCCCAACAGCCTTCCTCTTCACACCAAACTGCAGACATGCCAGACAATTCTCATTTCCAATATTAGAGACAAATCAGCAACTCTGGAATCCTGGCATTGAGGAACTCTAACCTCTGCCCTACTAGCTGCAAAATTATCTAACCAGCCCTTATCATACATTCACCAGTTTTCCAACTAGAAGGATGATCAACATTTGCCTCAAAGTCTATATTATGCCCATGAAACAGGAGGCAAGCAGAACCAAGAAGCTAAAACACTCTGAATGAAATGCATTACACTACAGTTTGACTATGCTGCCAGATACAAGACTTTTTTGGACTGCAGGTTAGGAACTACCTTTCCGCAAAACTCGCAGAAGTACTTGGAGTGCTGACTGACCTCCATCTTCTTAATCTGTTTCCTCAAACTGGCACCGTACCTCGTGCCTGATCCACAGAAGTTTGCTCATCATGAGAAAGGAAAACTCCGCTCCAAGTTCATTCTCCTA
>Ga0116227_10008351_pt1 | contig 19598 bp, 14 predicted proteins | sample S1TSphgellanicum_FD_89693 | JGI IMG/M metagenome (GOLD analysis project Ga0116227, IMG submission 89693) | Host-associated microbial communities from peat moss isolated from Minnesota, USA - S1T2_Fb - Sphagnum magellanicum MG | ecosystem: Host-associated > Plants > Peat moss > Unclassified... | reverse complement strand
CCGGGCAGTGCCCGGAAACTGCCCGGACAGACGGACAGACAGACATGTAACTTTAATATATAAGATGGCAATGCAACCACCAAGTGATATTCTTGTAGACAAGAAGATGTCATCAATTCACTAGAAATGTACAACACAAACAACACTTTGACAGACATTACTTGAACTAAAAGTCGAATCTTATCACAAATATGACATAACAAAAGAAAATTATGCAAACTAAATTACATTTAAAGCATAAAAAGGAGAGTTCATAATATTTCATCTTTCTCATCTTTCTTAATTTACAATTATCACAAATCTACATTTAATAATCATTAGACATATTTGCAACTGTACAACCCTATATCAACTTAACCAAGGAAATTTTTCAAGGGGCTCAATGTATCCATAGGAGGCACGATGTTTAACAATTTTTCACCAGCCTTTTTCTCCTTATCATCTACATTTGTCGCCTACAACTTTAGCCTTAATGATGATGTTATTGATGTGTGCGGGATTGAAGATGTTAAAAAGACTAACAATTCAACACCAACTTGAACATCTTATTCAATGTCAATAGAATTTTCCTTGCTTTGAAACAATACAGAATTCCGCTTTCATTTACTCAAAATTTTCTATTCCTTCATTGTTGACGGATTCCTTTTTTTCTTCGTGCGACTCACAATGCCCATGTTTGATTGGTTCACCCTTGGGGGAGGAAGATCATCTTGGCTACCGAAAGATTTATCATGTCCTTCTTCAAGGTAATTGGGTACCCCAACCCCAACATCAGCTTGAGCCTCATTTGTGATTCTCAAGGCCTTTGCAAGCATTTCTATTGTTGCATCTTAGAAAATAATCGTAAACAAACTTATGTGATTATCTCGCACCTATCCACTTCCATGTTGATGGGAATACTTTCAAGCACCTTAAAAAATAATTCCTAAGGATGTAAACAACATTTAGACTTAGAAAAATATAATGATCTAATTGAAATGTAATCAAAGATTCAGTTTCAATAGCAACATTGAAAAAGTAAAAACTTACTAGGCATACATATGTTAGTACCCCTTGCCAAAAATGCTAGACGTACAAGATTGCTATGAAATATTGGTAGTATAATCTTCAACAACGCCTCTAGCAATATCTCATACTTGTATAAACAAAAATATTTGGGAAGGAAGAAATTAAATGAAAAATTAGTGTTGGGAACTTCCTCGTTCCAAATATATCCTATATATCTATTTCGATTGTACATGGGAATAGATAAGCATAGAAAAACACCAACTCTTCCATAGGGCCTTTCGAAAAACCTATACCCTCTATAGCTCCAACCATGTATTGACCAAATTCAAACCACACCTTCATTATGGATACAAATTTGAGAATAATTGTGAACAAATGCCTAAAAGACTTTCAATCACAAACACAAACAACCACTTTGAAAGTCACCTTTGCCTCCAACAAGCCAATTATGAGAGTCTCCAAGTCATGACCCTTCCACACAGCAAGAGTTTCCTTCAATGTGTGTGTTGTGCAGACCACAACAATGGCATGTGGTGTTCGGTCCTATAAAAATGAAGCCAACTTGGGCATGTTGATAACCTCTTTTAACCCAACCATACTCCCTACACAATCAAACCTATAATGTGTGTCCAAAAGAATTTCCTTTCTTGCAAATGCCTCTAGAGTGGCATTTTGAAGCCACTTCAATAGCGCCAATTTAAAGCCAGACGGAGGAGCCTTGTCAAATGGGTTCAGCTTCATTTTCTTCGAGTAAAAATCCTCATAAAGCTTCATATCCAGCTTTAAAAGTGCAACATTGAAGGATGCTTGTTGGAGAATTCACTAGCAGCCACTAAATGTTTTAATCCAACATTCTTCATTCTTTGCATGGTAGCCACCATGAGTTGTAGTCCTTGGTTTGTCGCTCGAAAAACACAAGGTATTTTGTGTCCTGATTTCTTTTTGCAAAATGGGTGGGTTGGAGAACAGATGTTATGGCCATAATTTTGATCTTCAATCTAATGTTGCATTTTATTTGTTCTTGGCTTAACAAGATATGGATGAGGGATTCATATTTGGTAGCTCTATTAATATTTGGGATGCAAATGAGAATGAAAAGGTGAAGATTAACATCAAAATGTGTACAAATCTATTAGTTGTTCATATATATGGACCCTATGGAGTGGAGAATTACATAATGGTTTTAATGGAATCTATGAATGAAGACTGTGAACAGCGGAAGCTATTTTGTCCAATTCCAAGTGTGAGATACTACACATCAGCGGTAGGAATAGAGGATTTTTGGCCTTGCAAGTATCTATCGATGAATGATGAATTGGTCGAAATAACAATAGAACAATGTCACGTGAAAATGGATGGGGTGAATAATCTCTCAAAGAAGCAAATTTCATGTAGGGACGATCCCTTAGTAGAGAACTTCCAAGTTGAAAACATTAGTGATGTGGAGAGTATGGGTAATACAGTTGAGGACTTGTTTAATGAAGAATTACATGGTGAAATGAGTTATATTTTTGAAGATGGTGTGGAAGGGTCAGTTAGGGAGTGTGAGACTCATTCCATGAATGAAGAAGGAAGTGAAGAAAATATTGTGGAAGGCAGTGAAGAGGTTGGTGGTGAGGAAAATTTTGAACAAATAAAGAGGACTATAACCAAGGGAATGCACATGGGAATGATGACGCAATGCATGGCCATGGTGTGAGAAGGACAAATTCAAATATAGTAGGAAGACTTTGATCTAAGTGGCAAGGAGCTAAATGTGATCTTGTAGACGATGGTGGGGTTTTTGTTGCGAAAGGTTGGGTGGTTGCATGTGACCCATAGGAAGCAGTTCTTGATGATTAGCTTGGGGAGGACCATGTTGGGCTTTGCATCTTATATTATCTTGCGATTATGTCAACAATGATGACCAATTGGAAATGGCCATTAGTTTAGATAATTCTTGATGGGTACCCCTTTATAGAACATTTCATAACATTTAATGAAACCCACATACCAGATGTTGATGATGTGGGAGTAGTTGGTGTAAAGAAAAAAATGTTTTCATAAGAAGAAGCAAAGTGTAACTAATTTTGAAGGTTCCATTTCTAAAATTGAGAAAGTGTTGTCAGAGGAGTTGGTGCTTAATGTGGGTGCAACAAAGTGTTGCGCCATGAATTGTTGTTAAGAATTTCCTCGTGAAAAAACATTGTTGAGACAAGAGTTTTGGAGTTTATCTTTTGAAGACCATAAAACATATAGTTTAGATATTCCAAGAAGGTTGTAGACAAAGGGAGACGAAAGTTGACCAAAATTTATCACTATTCAAGCTTTAGACATCTATGAAATTGCTTGGTACCAAATTGTTGGTCTCTCTAAGTCAACATATATGGTATACAAATCAAATAGCAAGCGAGGTTGTCAATTTCTACCACATGAAAACAAAGGTACACATAAATTATGTATGCCAACCCAACAAGCAACGTTTAATGTTCAATCATTGATTGACTTGTTTGTGGATACTACGTCGCATCAAATGAAAGGGATTGGAAATGGTAGACAAGATGTGTAATGTCTTTTGCTTAAAATATGGAAGAGTTTGCAGGAACGTAATGATCAAGTGAATTGCATGGAACAACTATCACTTTTTGTTTCTATCTGGTGACAAACACTTGGCAGCCACCACATGTTTCTTGTGAAAAACAATTTTTCGAGAAATTGAAATGGATTTATTTTGTACATATATTTGGCAACATACATCTATCATGGAGAGCCTAATATTTCTTTATTTTTTTGTATTTGTGAGTTGGCAAATAAGCAAGGAATTAATCATTGGAGGTATTTCTCAATCTACTATGAGTAGGTTGAGGAAAAGACACCATTTGAATGTTGATGTTTTGAAAGCAGGGGTCTATGTTTGCTAAATGCACTGTTTGAAAATCCTTGAAAGACTTGATATCCAAAGTGGGAAAGAATAGTAATGAGGCTATAAAATATGATGTGAAGTTAAGAAAACATATTTTGCACCAAGAATCACATAAAAACTTATACCATATTTGGAGGACAAAGCTACTGTGATCGAAGGATGAGTTCCTATGCATTATTCATGACAAGATGAACCATGCAAAAACTAAGCTTACGAGGTTGTAAATGTGTAACAAATGATACTTAGGCTTGGACAATTGCCCATTATCTTTACGAGTCGATAGCGCATGGTCATGGGGATGAAAAATATGCACAATATTCTAATGAGTTGTGGCCAAATGATCCCAATTTCACAATTAGGTCTTTGTTGTGGCTCTTGTGGACTTTGGAGGTGGCCCTAGTTTTGGAGCCAAAATTATTGTTTTAATACCCTTAACAAAACTCATTGTTTACACGTATGTTGCAAGGGAAATCGTGTTACATATACAAATTACGCACTCATATCAAATTATTGGTCTAAAGCCTTTTGCTAAGAAATTAGTTGCTTCAAATTGATAATTGTGTTAAAAAAAAAAAAAATTGGCATTTATTAATGTTTCTATCATTGTTGACGACAAGGGATGTGTTTGAGGAGGTCAAATTGGGATTTTTTGTAATTGGCCATACACATGAGGATATAGATAGTTGTTTTGGCTATTTGTCAAAAAAATTGATGGAGGAAAACAATTATATTTTAGCAAATTTGATGAGAACTTTCATGATCTCATAGGAAAGATTGTTCATTCCTCAATTGATTCAAGGGATTCCAAATTTCAAATCTTGGGTCCTATGTTGTTTGAAGGATGGCCTTGCAACATTAGTAGGGCATACTGATATGCATTTGTTTAAATTTTTTGTTGATTTGTTAAGTTGGCCAATGATTCAATACAAAGTTTCCCCCATAGATCTTGTTTAAAGTCCAATAAATGGACCTCTAATCAAATTATGGAAAACTAATCCAAACGGTTCACCAAAGTTACTTACTGGAATTCCATGCCCTATTTTATACCGTCCAATTTGGGGCAATGATGCATCGAGGTCAATGGAAAAAGAAAAGTTTATAAGTTTTGGACTATCCAAATACATGGATTTGTGGGCAATGCGCAAAATTCCACATATGAAATGAAAATGAAGCCTTATGTGGAATACTAGGAAGATATTTTGTTGCATTTGTCAAAACTATTACCACCTCAAAGTACAACTTTTTTGGAGGGCTTCTAGCCTTCAAGCAATTGGAGGTCTAACTATGCTAAGGTTTCATTGTCAACTGTGATGGATGTTGTTGATCCAAAAGATCCAATTCAAATTCCTTTTTGTGGGCCAAAAAACATGAAACCTTTAACTGCATACACACCATTTAGAGATATTAATGTTGGAGATTTTGTGCTCGTGAAATTGCATGATCCAAATTTTGTTCTTTATTGGATGGGAAAAATAGAAGGTGATGTTATCAAAGATGAAAAGAGTGAACATTTTAAAATGGTGAAAGTTCAATGGTGGGTTTTTGTGAAGAAAGGTTCAAATTTGGACGAACAACATTTGTATGAAGATTGTTGGAATGGGAAATGGAAATGTAATTTAGTAGATCTAGAAAAATGGCTTGACATTTCAAGTATTTTTTTCTTTTTTCCTATTCAAAAAAATACAACAAACAAAAGTCAAATTAGTATTCTTACTACTTATGCTAGTAGAGCTAAAGTTAATTTCGATGTTGTTAATGTCTCAACCAATTTGTGAAGGATGTTGGTGACATTGATTAAATTACATTTGCAATTTTTGATGTTTTTTGTATCATTGTATTGATTGGATTGTCGTTTTAAATATTTTTTGTAATTTTTTTGTTGTATGTTTTAATAATAATATTCTTTTGCTAAAACTTATCATGTACATGATTTTTGAAGAGTAATAATTAAAAATCCTATTTTGTTCTACCAGATCCCTAATCTCTAGTGGCCTCCAAGTGTCAACTTTCCTACATGGTATGTAAAGCCCCAAAAATTATGGATTTGTTATAACATGAATAATAAAATTGCATGCAAAAACCTTTTTGTTGTTGGTATGTTGTGCTTTGTTTGTATTTCATAAAATTGAATTTTTATTTTTGTTTATTGGGAGCATTTACTTGTGACTTTTTTATTTGATAATCTATTATGTATTATCATTTACTAGGCACTAGGATAAATATTATTTTAATTATATATGGCATTTGAAACATAATAAATTTGTTATTGTATAATTAACATGGATGGATCAAGTTGTTGTTGTTAGAAATTTAGCATGTTGTCAATATATTAGATTCAAAACATGGAGTTCATTTTTCTCACTTTAAATGGGAGTTGCATCATTTGGTTTTCATAGTTTACAATTTTTATGTTTCACCTAGTGGCCACTAGGCATTCAATTATATTTTAAAAAGTTCTATGGTCTATATATATATTTGAAAAGTATTAGTAAAATTTGTGTGATAGATGTATGATGTAGTTTCGCTAATTTGGCCTCTCTCCTTGCTTTAAATTTAAAAGGTTGAGTTTATTGATGTCAGATGGGAGCATTAACATTTGGCTTTCAATCGCTCATGAAAATTCATAATCATGTTTTAAATTTGATATGAATATTTTTAACATAATGTGTACATGAATCTTTTTGGAATTTTTGGTTACAAAATTGTTTTTATTTGGAAATAATGTAATTGAAATTTTTTATAATATAACATTCATGTCAAAAATTATCATTAATTTGATAAGTTTGGTGGCCACCAGGTGGAGTTCATTCCATCCACCAATTTGTATAAAGCCTTAAATTAAAAAAATTGTCTTAAATTAATTAAATATATTTTTTGGGTTTTTTTTTACTATATTTGCTAGTAAAAAAACCCAAGATTTCTACTATTGTATGTTTAAGAATTTCAAATTTTCAAAAACCTTTTGCCACATTTAAATGGAATGTAAGGCAAAAGCATCCTTGGATGGTATCATTAAAAACCACTTCACCAAAATTCAAGGAAAGGTGAATCAAGTTTAATTTAATTATAAAAAATTAATCTTCTTAAATTGTGATTTTAAAACATGAATGCAATGGCTTTTCAAGACATGCTAATCATGATCTTCAAAAGTTGCTCAAAAATTGAGCTTCAATCCACTATCTATTAAACAAATAAAAGAAGGATTATTTGAAACCCTTTTAGAAATTAAAAAATTAGAAAAATTAGAAAAATATTTTCCTTTTATGTTCTTAAATAAAGGAACCCTAGGTGTTTCTTGACCGTTCATTTGGATTATTAGAATTAATTATTGTGTGAATCCAATTGAAGTTTCAAATTTTACATGAATTTGATAATCCTTTGATATAAATTTTGAAATGAAAAAAATTCATTAAGTGGGCCTTATGTTGTCTTGAAGTTGGATGGGTGTTAAAATTTTTGGGTGTGACATTCTCAATGGTATACCAAAGGATGGGTTTGCCATTATGTACATGACATATAAAACAAAGTTGTAGCTTATAATATAAAAAACTAAACTTTAAAGTAAGTAACATATTTTTGTATGATTTGAAATTTTGATCATTTTTCAAGATGAAAGGCATAATTTGGCGAAATCTATACACTTTTAGCAATTCATATTCATTCAACAATTATTAACACAAAATATGTGACGTATTGGGACAACTATAATTATTTTAATTAACAAGTTGCAAAGGATTTTATTCAAAAGTTTTATTCTATGAAAAGGTTTTTCTTTTTGCAAAAGGATTGTAGTCCTTAGAATAAAGTAATCACATTAGTTCATTTGACCTCATTTGGACCTTCATGCAAATCAACAATAACATTATTGGTTTTTTATTTGTAATCAATTGAATATGAAGTTTGGGTATCAATAAATTGAATATGTTATATCAAAACTAAACATGAAATATGTTAATTGTATATGTAAGTTTTGGTTTTGTGCACATCACATGCTAGCTTAGTCAATAAATACCACACCTTTTGCCAACATAAATGTGCAAGAATACTATCAAAATTTCCACTTATATTTCCTATTCAGTTTAATTTTTAATTTTGGCACAAGCCACATATGTATCATCAAAAATCATGTTCATTTATGGAAACATTTATTTTCTAGTTTTCTAGCAAATGTGACTTCTTTATTATGAAAATTAATTAACATTATTAAAAACCCCTATGAACATTTAAAATTATTGAGCCATAATTCATGGATTAACTTTGTAGCTTCATTTGTTTATCTTGTCACAAATATATACTTGAATGCATAATTAGTTTTGAAGATTTGCACCAAAAATTATTCCACTTCAATTGAGTTAAAAACCTTTTTTCTTTCAATAAGAATAGATAAGTGCATGAAGAAAAAAGTCTATTGAAGTCAAACTGCCTATTCAACTCTTATTGGAACATGTAATTCATTGCAATTAAAAAGCCTCCTTATTTGTTTTGACATTTCTTTAAGCTACATTTTAGAATCTAGAATCAAATTTTTCCACCTTCTGTTGGGCATAGGTATTGATGTGATTTGATGTGGATGTCTTCAAATGACATTCTTTAAAAACAACCTAATTATTTTGCTTCTTGTTATCAATATCAAATGAAACCTAAATTTCATCCAAGCACAACAATGTATGGCTCACAATTTGATTAAACAAATTTGTACAAATAATAGATATTTTTAAAAAAAATTTGGAAATCATGAGTAAATTCTTTTTTAATTCAAATCACATAATTAGTGCATGCTCTATGACTTAATCCTCTTTCATGATTTTAATTTGAACTTGCCTTAGAAGGTAACATATGATTTTTTTTCAAGCATTTACATTCAAAATGAGTTAATGCCATAAAAAAAACAAACAACTTGATTCCTAAAATTTTCATTGGATATCAAAGGACAAATAGTGTGAAAAGAGAAATGGAAAGTTATGAAAGCATGTGAACATAATCTTCACATGGAATTGTATATGATAGCAAACTTGACAAAAGAATGGTTTACACCATTTGTCAATTACTAAATCCTTTATGTGATGGTTAGTATGCTAAGCTTGGTACAAAAATGTAATGATGTTTCATTTGAATCATTGAAACACAACCCTTAATGGGAAGGTTTTTCTTTTTCATTTTGTGATGTAGTTAAAATGGTGATCATCCATAAGGTAGTAAACAACCAAATTTGGTTCCAAACAATATATGAGTTAGTAAAAAATTGTAAGCATTTTTCACAAGGAAAATCAAAGTTTTTTTCCCCATGGATCCAAAACAATGTTTTTTTGGGGGTAAATTATTGCTAGAATTTTTATTTTAAAAAGGGTAATTACAAGTATAAAGGGAGAAAGGGGGTTAATCAGTTTAAATCATTTCAAATTGGATGGGATGAGCTAGAAAACTATTTTGTTGCACCATTGATTTATCAATCTTAACCCTATGTGCTTTGGATATTGTCATGTGGTGCCATGGAAGGCCATCAATCTTGTCAAATGGCCACATTTAAGCTATTTAAAAAGCATGTTTATGATAAACCTAAACCATTTTTCATTAACACCTTACTTTTATTGTGTACATGAGTTTACTTACGCATAGTTTGAGTTTTTTTGTTTTCATCACTCATTGTTTGTTTGAATGCAATGGAGTTCCATTAATTTGTTGGTGAATTTCACAAATATATATATTTTAGGAGTCATCATTTGAACCCTCATGAATCACAAGTTTTTGTTTAGGGTTAAGAGGATGATTGTTGTCGCAACATGCATCACCATAAGATCTTTCATCACACATTAATGTTTCTCACAAGTTCATCAACTTTCCTACTAGCAAAGGAACATACCTCTCTATGTTACCCATGTTCATTATGCATGTGGAACTAAATTATTCAATGTTGTTGTATGATGCAATGCAATTTGCCTTCAATTTGTGTGTGAATTGATTTTGAATATCATTGATCAATGTGGAGCCGTTCAACATCATGAACCTCATTATCATTAAATTACCACAACATGTGATGAATGTTTGTTTTATGCAATCCTTGGTTATGGGAGATTTGTAATTTTTATGAAAATGTGAAACTATGAATAACACTAAGTTTTTTATTTCTACATGGGACTGAAGTGTATGCATGTGTAGGATGAAAGTTGTTTATGGTTGGTGATGATTCTTCACAATTATTTATTGCAAACACTAAACAAGCATGCACTACTTTTTGTGATCCATGTGAATATTGTGTTTCCTTCCTTTTGTTTTGCATGATTTTTATAATCTACATAACCATAGATGTTTGAGGAATGAATGTAGACCATAAAAGAGATAAATGTAGATTTGAGGAATTCAAAAATGCACCTTGAATCTTTTGCCTTTTTTTTCAATTTGTCCAAAGGTTGGCATTTTGCAACCTCCCTCCTTTTTTGTTGTTTTCTTTTAATTGTCTATAAAATTGTGCACTTGGTAGTTCTTGCAATGTACACTTGAAAATGTTGGATGGTAACTCCATATTGTCAAATGTAGGATGAGGTGGAAAGGAAAGATAATTAAATTACTTGTTTTTAAGTGGGATTCTCTTTGTAAACATGTAAGTCACAAGAATGCTAATAAAAATACTAAGACTAATGTGAAGAAAAGGGATTAATATTACTCCAAATTTTGTAAGCATGCCAAGAACCAAAATTTGTTTTCTTCTTGTAGCCATGAGAGTGTGTATTGCCCAAGTTGCAAATGGCTTAGTAAGGGAGAAGGCAAGGAAAATTGTGCAATTTTTATTTTGTAATCTTGCATTTGTTGTAACAAGGATGTTTCATAATAGAATATGAGGCATTGAGGCCTTTGTTTGAGTTTTTGGTAATGCCAAAAACCAACAAGAAGCACTAGAAAGATAGCTCCAAATAGACAATGGTAAAATTCATGCATCAAGAAATAATGAGGGCAACTAAGGTAGTAGTAAGGGTTGCTTATTATGTTGTTTTAATTGTGATGAATTTTATATAATTAACAACCAATCTTGGTTGTCTATTCATTATTATGTGGTGCAAAACTAGGTAAGGATTTCAATTCTCATATGTTTAAATTGGGTATTTGATAGATCAAGGAGTAGTAACTTGACTAAGGTCATTATGGAGGCTTTGATGATTAGCGGGGTGAAGGCACATTATGTGAGGTCTTATATGGATGTCACATTGGCATGTTTTCACGTATATTTTAAATACACAAAATTAAAACATAAATTTTTAAATAACAAAAAGGGATTCACTTATGTAAAGCTAAGACCATTAGCTTTAAGAGAATGCAAAGAGCACACCAAAATCATGGATACACAATAAGTAATGGACTTCTGAATTTTGGCAATAGTTTTCATCCCACCTATAACACTCACACATATGGGTTTTTATAAATTACAATATATTAATCCCATGTATTTGAAACCTTGGGATATTGCATGATTGATGTTTTAAAAACAAAAATTTCATTGAATGAATGAAATAGGAGTTAAATTTAATGTGTTATAGATTTTTCAAGCTCCCAAGAATTAAATTATTTAAAAAGATAATTTAATCATTAAAAATAATTATTTTCTTGAAAACTATTTTTGGAAATTTTTAAAATGTCTTATAGCATCATGCCTTGACATTGGAAATGCGAATGGAAAAAATGTTAGTTTCAATAACATCTAAATATTCATATTTTAAATCAATTTTTAACAACACTAAATATGGACTCTCAAAATCAATTTTCATCTACTAAAAATGAGACACCTTAATGTGTTTCCACTCAATGGTGGTGTGCCAAGAATTTAGATTGCACATAAGTTCATGTATTTTGAGACAAATGGTATTAATGTGTTTCAAGGTAAAAAATGGTGTTACAAAATAAATTCATGACACCTATGTTCCTCATTCTATTGGGGTCCATTGTATGGCCCATTGCACTTATTTAGTGGTTTAGACATTATCAAGACTACCTTTGGTGATGCACCTTGAAATTTTGTTGTAATGTTTATATTTCTATTTTTGCACACTTGTTTAAACGACATTTGAAGTTCAAAAACCTTGCAAACTTCATGGCAACAAAGGGGGAAAACATTTTCCATAAATATCAAGTCAATATATTTCAATGTTAAGCCCCACCAAGAAAGCTATGTTAGAATATAGAATTGATTTTTTTACGAAGATGGCCTTGAATAGCCCTACAAACCATCAAGTTATGTTGAATTATGAACATTTATGTGACATCTAGATTTTGCTTGGACTTGCTTGCATTTGATCATTGTTAAAATTTGTGCATGCTTTCATCAAGTTTACACGATCCAAACATGTTTTTGAATTTTTTGTGACCCAATGGCAACCATTAAGGTTTGTCAAGGTGATCTTGACAATATGTACTATGATCAAACTTTCAACTTCACTATTGATAATTTTTGGGCCTTCGTATCATTGTTGGAGTCTAAACATGAAAACATGTAGATGCATTGGATAGGTCATAATTGAATGGAGTTTTAGAGTTAACCTTTGAGTTGAATGGCTAATAGAATTGGGTAGTTCATTAGGATTTGGAGATTATTTTACCTTCAATGATGACAAAAGATGTATATTTGTTATTGTTGAATCATTAATGAAAAACTAGTGCAAAGGTAGCCTCACAACTTTCTCCCTTCTGCCCTTCACCCCCAATCTTTTTTTGATTCTTTCATTTTTTTTCATGTTCATGCAAGTAGCAAGTCCATGATTTTTGAGTGATTTCACAAGGGCTAGAAAAGCTTTGATTTGAAAACTAGAAACTAGGTTTCTAGCCCATGGCATCATAGATTTTCTTGGGATTGTGGATTTTTTTGTATTGGCTACAATTAGAATGTGATGGATCATTTGCCAAACACCTTTTGGGTTATTGAAACATTTTTTTGCTATGACAAAACCCACAAGGTGGATGAGCAAGATATGATAGTGAGTGAGCTCCTCAATGCTACTAACCTTGACAACTAGCAAGGCATGTTCAAACTCACAATGAAGTTGAATGCAATAGCATGTATGGTGCCCCCTTTTTATTTGAATGTTTTAACCAAAATGTGGCACCTTGTGACAACATATCTCAAATACTCAACTCCAACTTCCTAAAATATGTGAAACTAATTGAATTAGGTGAAAACACACTAGGGTGGACAAAAATGGCAAATCGTGATAGTCCATTTTTAGTCCATTATGAAGTAAAATACATTAGGAAAGTATGACAAAAACAAGCGAAAACAATATACTTTGAATCAAATGGGCCATGTGGCAAGGTGTTATAAGATATCTTTCCATAAGGATTTAAGCATCTTTAGCTTATTTTATGATAATATTATACTTGAAATATGAGCATCTAAGTCATTATTTTCAACAAATGAAGGACTTCCTTTAGAAGCTTCGTACTTGATATACATCTCAAAATTTAATCATCAAATCTTTTCAAATTGTTTTATTTAATATCAATTTTCCACAATACTATATTATCGTTGAATCATTTGTTCATAAGGGACATTATATCAAGGTGATTGAGTCCATTTAATTTATCCTTGATCGGACATGTGTTTTTATACAACTTTAAAAGTCCATAACAAATTGAATACCAAAAATTGACCATGAAATTTTAACATAATGTTTTGATGTATGAATTCATTCTTGACATAAGTCCCATTTCATCATTTGCACATATCAATTGGAATAAATTACTATTGAAAATTTTTAAACTATGAAAAATGAACTCCCGAACATCTAAAGTGCAACACTTTAGTGTGTTTTCACCCATTTTGGTTGTGGTGTAGATAGTAGGCAACATGGAGGATGATAAATGTTTATCTATTTCAGTTTTTATGATGTCAAACCTTTGTAGTGGTTTCATTACCCACTTGCCACTTGTTGTGCACATGTTTGCACAATGGTTCTACACTTTTGCAAAAAAACTTATCTATGGATTTTATTGAATAGTGTCAAGGAACTCATCATCAATATTCCTATGATGGTTAGGTATTATGTTTTGTGCAATTTTTGGCCCAATTTTTGCAAAGGTAAAAATGTGTTGACTTGTGTATGTTTAGTAGATTGAATGGGTGTTGTACAAACCACACAAATTTCTTTTTATAATGTTAATAGTTTTTTTTGCATGTGTTGGAATTGTGTATATATTAACTTGTGGTTTTGTAAGTCATTTGTGCTAGAATGGCCAATTTGAAGGGTTCAATCCCCACATAAGTACTTTTGTTTGCTAGTGTAGGTTCATGCATATGTTTTTTGTTTAATTATGTGTATTGTTTGAACTTTGCATTGTGTGTGCTATATTACAATTTGTTAAAAATAGTTCTTAGATTTTGACCCAAAAAAAAACACATCACCCTAAAAAACTCTAATTGCAATAAAATAGTAGCCAAACATTTAAAACCTAATTCCATGTATAGCCAAAAAAATTCACCTATCAATTTGGAGTAGGGGCCAAAATTTTCACTTCACATTTTACATGGTAGCAATTTTCACATAAATTATTTGCTAATGGGGCCAAATAGAGCTCCCAACACATGATAATTTTAGCCCGATCAACACCACATGCACTTCAGATGTGGCCCCATTGGCTACTTTGAAGAATTAAAGATAAAAGACATTGATTGAAACCCAATATTCAATTCAATTTTTAAAATGTTAGACATATTCAACACAACAAATTAGGTTTTAAAATTGCAACCACAAAAGACAACTTATAAGAATTTTATGGTCTTAAATTATATTATAAAACTCTACAAGTTTCAATACCAAAATAAAAGTTTGGATCAAATTGTTGCACTCATAATAACATTAGACCAAATTTCAAGCTAATATTTAAAAATTTCCAATAACTTAGTCTTTAGAAATTAAATGCATTTAAAAAAATCATATGTTGGAAACATAAATGCTTGAAAAAGTAAAATTGAAACCTCTTTGAATCTTATTTTCAAATCATCATGGCCTCCATTGAATTTATAACAAGTTGTATATTAAATGTGAGAAACTTTAGTCTAATATAATATGTAACAAATATTTTTGAAACTGGTTGGTGAATATGGTGTTGAAGAATATGTTTATATTAGAAGCTTGATATACTCTATATACTTCTAATGTGAAAATTGAAAATATATTTTAGGCCTTTATTAGATAAGAATTTTATAAAAAAAAGTCATCTACTTGCATATATTTGTATTTCTAAAATTTTACTTAAATGCATATTTAACATGTGACTCTTCAATATGATTGTCATAATAAATCAAAAGACATGTCCATATTGATAATTGAAAAAAAAATAAAAAATTCAATACATCAAAGCATATTTTATGGTTACTTTTCATTATGCTAATAAGAATCACAAAATGTATACTTGATCACAATTGGGCTTTCACCCTAACCCTTTTTTAATTGTACATGGCTAATATACATTTGAAGTTTAAACATGTACAAGTACATAGAGGAAAATAATTGTTTTGACATGGGTAAAAAAGATACATGCCAAATTCACCCTATTGCATATATGCATTTTGACATTTTGCAATGCATGTGGTTCTGCTGGATTTGTTTGAGTTACAGTGACTAATTAATAGCTATTGTGCTTTGGCATTTCTTTATGTAGCTTGCACTAATTATTCTAAACAAGGATCTTATCTTTTCCTCTTGGAACCATTTTAATTTGTATTACAATTTGCCTTTGATTATAATGGATTCAACATCTGGTGTTAAACTATTTGTTCAAATACATTTTGGTGTAGGGTATTAGTGTTTTTTTGTGTTCAATTTGTGATGTACCCAAGGTGGCAATCATCCATAAGCTGATTTAGCCAAATTTGGCTACTAAAAATATGAAAGTAAAGTTTATATTTAAGCTTACTGTGATGATAGTTTAAAATCCATCTACCCACCAACCAACACTGGTTGACAGTTGACATGTTGACATCCATGTCTGGTAAACATTGCTGAAATAAAAACAATGGGGTTCAGCTTCCTTATTTGAACAGCTGAATTTCAACAATTATATAGTGGGGACTGAGTCAGTTGTGTTTGATTTTGTAACAAGGCTTGGTATCCTATTGAATCTTTATAATAAACCCTTGCAATTTGTGGTGTTGTTTTAGTCAGGAGAGGATTGGGATGCAGGTACTAAAAAGCTTTTTAGTTTGAAATGTGTTTGATATATACCATAATACTTCCATGAAATCTCTGTCTTAAAGCCTTGTCTGGTTGCTCCATGTCTTCCACTCAAATTCGTCTTCCGAGAGGATCATTGATTGTCATAAGTTGGACCATAAAATAGACATCTTGGTTTATGGTTGATGTTTATAAAGAAGTAAAGCTTGAGGGTACTTCATGTTTTCAGAATGAAAACACAATAGGAGTTTAATATTTTTGGATATTGGGCTGACTGTTGTAACCTTTGATCACCAATGGTGCACTTGCAGTGTAGAATGTAATTGCTTCAGAGCAGCACCTTGCACTTCATCTTGCCTTCATGTGCTGGAGAAGCGGCCACTGTGCTCCTGTCTGCACTACTGTGATGGAGCAATACCCATCACTGTTCCATCCTAGAGATGGAGTTCACACCGTAATGTGGTGGTCAGATTGAACACTGGGTCCAAGTGTGAAGCCAAAAAACCTGATTTCCTTGTCTCTGAACTCTACACATTGTGCTTCTCCACAGTCTTGATATTTGTCCCTATGGTTCTTCAATTTGGGGAGTGCGTCAATTACAATCCATTAGGTGGCACAACTTCCCATGTGCCAATATCAAAGTACAGACAACATGCCAAACCAAAGAAATCCTGAAACACCACCTTGCCTCCCTGTCACATTGGTTATGTAGCAGTACGAGAAGTACTACAACACTGTGTAACCAATACAGCTCTCCTTCACCAACACCTGATCACCTCTGCACAGCTTGCCATATTACACTCAGTCAGTTTCTTGTAGGTTTCCATCTGTACCCAACCCCACCATAAGTACAGGAAGCTGAAGGGAATATCTCTAGCATGGCCACCTATCACTGTCATGTGCCAGGGCCTGATTGTCCTCAAAAGCTGAGGAACATGGGTAAGATACTGGTGCTAGTGGCAAAAGTTGCATACACACAAGACTTCTAAGACCCTTGCTTGTGTTGTAGCACTTGTACAATCAAGTTATATGAGATTTCTAGAATTAAACTTAAAAGAGGGCCTGAAAAGTGTGTTAGTCATCAAAGGAAAGCTGAAGTAAGTAGATTACTTACAGAGTTTACACAAAGCAAGCTGTAAAAAAGTATGGAGGTACAGTCTCAGCATCAGACCTACAGACTGGACCGCATCTCACACATCCTGACAGAAAGCTGACAACTAAAGTGGCTCAATTACCATGTATGATGATACTTGGTCTTATTCACAATCTGCCCAATGTGCGACTCCTTCAAACCAGTAGACGCAAAAGGTGAATTCCCTTAACCCATTGTACACACAATGTAACTGAAGAAACAAGGGTAAATTACATTTGCCTCTATTGGTTTGGAGCAGTTGCATGGTATGTCAAATTGCTGCAAGCACAGTATATTAGTGGATTATGAAATTGCACACCTGTAGAAAGACATGTGAGCAGCTCATGAACCCATAGATTCCTCAGAACACTATTCAATCCCTGAAGTTTTGGCTCTGCACAATAATTTGCATGAGTGGTCTTTAACAAAACTTGGAAAAAGAAAACCAACAATATGTAGAAATAGTGAAACCATCCTTTATTGATTAAGCATGAAAAGGTAATGCTCCACTGTCAGCCTGTTCCCCAGTCATCTCTTTATAGACATACGGACCAGAAGCATTTCTAACTCATTTGCTGAGCAGGTGGGCACCATGATTCTCCCCAGTAGTACTGTATGACACCATCATCATCCTTCTCCACAAGGAAGCTATTTACATCCAGCAAACATCACACATGCTCAGAATGGTGAATTCCCAATTAAAATGTTCACTCATGACCAAAATTTCATCCTCCCCTTCAGATAGAGGATGTTGGAGCATCATCTATATCTTTCACGCCAACTACCACTCTCAGAAGGTCTAGACCAATCCTTGCTTTTGTCAGGTCAGAGACATCTCCCATGTCAGGGAGCTGGACACCTACAATCTCACTAAGCTTCTCCACATCCTTCCAAATAGAATACTGAGGTGCAAATTCCTCCCCAAGAATTCTTTGTATGACTGTGATCTCACTCCTCAAATGGCATGCAACCTCTGCAGTTGATGGAGGATATGCAGGGAACAACTTGCCCTTGTCTTTTTCCCTCCAGTAACTCAATAGTCCTTCAAATTCTCCTGAAAATACATCAATGCTCTCAATGCTTGTAGTTGATCCAGGAGGGAATTCTGAAGAGCGGGATGTTATAATATCACTCCTGTGCTCAGGCCACTCTTTGAATCCTTTCCCAAACTCTTTGAACCTGTGGTGTTGTTGTCGTGGTGCCTCCTCATACATGGACAATGGACTGATGGGAGCATATCCTTCATCATTGTTCCGCTCCGGAGAGTCTGCAATACTAGAAGGTGCTTTTGGTAACCACTGGTTGTTGTTTCCTCTTTCTTCTCCATTCAGAGTGCCATCAAGGTGCCTTGGAATCACATACTCAGATTGTGGAATGGTCACATGAAGAGATTGTACAGGGAGGATTTCCACCTCATGGGGTACTATGGTACCTGGCATTTTTCTTGTCATACTGTCCTTCTCTGACTCTTCTCCCATTTTAGGCACCTCATCAATGCCCTTTTCCTTTAAGGATGATGTTACATCAGATGGAGCTGTTGTGATCTGTGCTTCCTCAGGCCTTTCCTCCAACTTAGAAGATTCAGCGCTTACCAGAGATGCTGCTAGGGCTGCTTCTTTCTTCAGAACTTCGTCAGGTTCTGGAACTGGTGGATACCCAACCAGAGATTCTGCAGCTACTGCCTTCTCTCCTACTAAAGCTCCCTCAGGTCTTTTCTCCAACTTTGGAGGTGGAGTGCTTACCGCCTCTTCTTCTTCTTCTTCTTCATCTCTCCGAAAATCCTCGGCTTGCTGTGATTCTCCTACTAAAGCTCCCTCATGTCTTTCCTCCAGCTTGGGAGGTGGAGTGCTTACCCGAGATTCTACTGCCGCCTCTTCTTCTTCTTCTTCTTCCTCTCTCCGAAAATCCTCGGCTTGCTGTGATTCTCCTACTAAAGATCCCTCAGGTCTTTCCTCCAACTTGGGAGGTGGAGTGCTTACCCGAGATTCTGCTGCCGCCTCTTCTTCTTCTTCTTCATCTCTCCGAAAATCCTCGGCTTGCTGTGATTCTCCTACTACAGATCCCTCAGGTCTTTCCTCCAACTTGGGAGGTGGAGTGCTTACCCGAGATTCTGTTGCCGCCTCTTCTTCTTCTTCTTCAACTCTCTGAAAATCCTCGGCTTGCTGTGATTCTCCTACGAAAGCTCCCTCAGGTCTTTCCTCCACCTTGGGAGGTGGAGTGCTTACCCGAGATTCTGCTGCCGCCTCTTCTTCTTCTTCTTCAACTCTCCGAAAATCCTCGGCTTGCTGTGATTCTCCTACGAAAGCTCCCTCAGGTCTTTCCTCCACCTTGGGAGGTGGAGTGCTTACCCGAGATTCTGCTGCCGCCTCTTCTTCTTCTTCTTCTTCAACTCTCTGAAAAT
>Ga0116227_10008350_pt1 | contig 19598 bp, 13 predicted proteins | sample S1TSphgellanicum_FD_89693 | JGI IMG/M metagenome (GOLD analysis project Ga0116227, IMG submission 89693) | Host-associated microbial communities from peat moss isolated from Minnesota, USA - S1T2_Fb - Sphagnum magellanicum MG | ecosystem: Host-associated > Plants > Peat moss > Unclassified... | reverse complement strand
TTATAATTTTTACTTTTTTTTTTTTTTATATCTTTTGTATTTTATTTTACTCTCTTAGTTTTGGTCAAAAAAGAAATAAAATGGGCGACAAAAATGTGTGGGTGTGTGTGTTTTTTTCGTTTTCAATTTTTTCATATTAAAAATTATTTTACTAGGGGAAAAATAAAGTTTTTTTTGGTGTAAATGTGGTTTTTAGCCCCCCACAAAAAAAAATTGCCACTTTTGCAAAATCAAAATATTGAAAAAAGAACATTTCTTTTGAGTCTTTACCTATTGCATACTAGGTGTACTGGGGGATGCATTTTGCCTCCTATTGAGTTAATAGGGTAAGCTAGGCTCTAGGAACTAACTAGATGACAAAATGTGTCCTAATGATCCTTTCTTGCAATTAATGAGTTTAGTTGCACTTTCCAAATGAAGATTCGCCATTCCGAGTACGGAAGCAGCCCATGCCAAGAAAGTAGAATATTTTTCTTGTACAATAAGGCCCTAGGGTGGGTCAATTCCCAAAATAGGGGTCTATGATATGGTGGTAGCATTTGTCCCCACATTTTGGTAATGTCCTCCACCCATGGGTTTTTATGGGTATTTGTTGAATGATAATAATTATTATCATAGAATTGCTTTCAAGGATAGAATAATTATACATTAAATTATTATAATAAATCAATTTAAGTAAGAGTGTTTGAAAATTACTTTCATTATTTTAAAAGATAATTTTGAGTGATTCTTCTAGAAAAATGTTTGAAAAGTACTCCCATTGATTTAAGAAATGATTTAAAAATTGTTTTAGAAAGTAACTTGATAACTTGACTTTGAAGGATATGGTGAAAAAATCTAAAAGAGGATGAAGTGGATGAAGTGGATGAAGTGGACCGTATGTGATGGGGAATCTCTTAGTTGGGGTTGACTTATGCTCATTACTTGTTGAACAAAAAGCTTGGATGGCCCATTTTGTTTATTTGTTTAATGAATGTTCATTTGTTAGATGGTTTGTTTCTTGAAGCTCACGAGATGAAGAAAGAAAAGGAAATGTACTTGGACATTGTTGTTGGTGAAATGCAAGATGAATATTTTTTTTTGAAAGGTGAACATTTTGTGTATTTTGTTTGTTTGTGTTGGTTTCTCTTTCCAAATATATCTACTAAAATTTTTTGGAATGTAAGAGATTAATTTTTTGGTTTTCCCTTTTTTAATTTTGGGGTCGCTAGATGATAATTGCAGCCAAAGAAGGCAAAAACAATGGTGGAAAACCACTCAAAATGGTGAAGGTACTAAGTTTTCAATGGAACAAATTTGCAACAAAATAAAGAAAAATGGCAAGATAATGGTTAGCTCCCTACCACAATGGTGTTTTTTTTCTTGTATTCGTTGTGTTCAAGATATTCCCTAGATGGTATTTCTATTTAATAATAGGCAAACTCCACCACACATGTTTATTTGTGTTTTGTGTGTTTTTATACTTGATGTCAACCTTCACCTAATGTATATTTAGAACTTTCAAGACCACATATATACAACCTTGCCCATTAAAATGAGAAATAAACATTTTTATAAGCCAAAACATATATCACAAAACATGAAAAGCAAGTTGTAAGAGGGGAGACATTAAACACCCCCTTCCCTTCATTAAATTATGTTTGGCACATGAATTAGGCCTATTTTTGCAACAACATGATTTCACATTGTTATGTGCAACCCCCCCTCCCTCAAAATTTATAACTTGTCTAACAAAACATTTAATTATTATTTGTTTTATACTTCCACTCAAATCAAGATCCAAACCAAGGACTCTAAGGAGATCACTATAAATACCCACCACTAATCTACTTTCCAATTCTTAGTATAATAGTGTTTTCTTTTCTATTTGTTTATTTTTCGTAGAACAACAATCAACATTTACACATAATTGTGCAAATGTCCCACTATCATTCATTTAGCATGTAAAACAAAATTTGTTGCAAGTCTTTAGCTTCTTACTTACAAGAAGCTAAATCATTAGAAGGAATTTTGTCGTTTACAACCAAAAAATCTAATATGACTACAAGTCTTAAATGACTATATATGACTCTAGTCATAAACTATACTTTGAATTCAATGTGGAAAAATCATAATCATATGGTGGTGTGGCATGTGATTAGTAGATGATGAGGTGTAACAAGATGGAGGGTGTAAATTTTCATCATTTTTATTTCATCTATTATCCATGAATGATGACAAAGAGATGTGGATGGCCCATTGTCATTGCAATGATTAAAAAATGACTACAAGTCATTTGATATGACCATAGATAACCCTACCCCGCACCTACCTACATACCTACCTATTTACCTACCCACCCACCCATCTATCAACCTATTTACTTACTTATTTACTTATTTACCCACCCACACATGACTCACTTACCAATTGACCTACCTAGCAAGGCACACATCGACTTATTTGCCTACCCACTTGCCCATTTATCTACCTCCTCAACATGCCTACTTACTTACCTACTTTTTATTTCATATCTCCTACAAAGGCTACCAACTTTTTACTTATGATTCTACAACTTGCCTATTACATATCTCATAAATTTCTTGTAGTAATATCAAATAAACATGTGAAATAAAAAAACTTCACGAAAATTGGACACCTTTTGATGTTGTAGTTCATTGATAAGGATTTGGCTTATCATTGTGAAAGTGAGGGGTTCAATTTCTAATATTTACAACCTATGTGCATTCGTAAAAAGTTAGGGTAAATAGGTTAAACTTAAGTAGTTAAGCATGTAGGTAAATTACATGGGTTATGTAGGTTAAGTTAGGTAGGCTAAGCTACTACCTACATACTTGTTTTTTTCAACCTACCTAAACCTATTTCCTATTTAACTTCTTTTTTTTAAAAAATAATCTATAAAAAAATTTCAGTCTAGGTACAAATTCGAGTAATCAAATGGTCCACAATCTACCAATCATATTCTAGTCATTCATTATATGACACCTCAACATTATATATCATTTTTTTTTCTATAAATTATCTTTAATGACTATAGGATGAAAAGTGGCACGTCAAGATTCACACTAGAAGAAATGTCATTCATTCTGACCATATTTTTGCAACTATTGTGTGACTAATATCCAAACCAACTAATTTTACATAGTCCTTCATGTCTAGATAGTTGTAACTTGTTGTAGTTGCATATGCAACCACAAGAAGGGTTGAACCAAATTCTAGTTGCAGATGCAATTATAACTTATGACTAATATGATTTTCATTGAAAATGTAAATGAAAAATGAGCAATGTCATCCAATTTTGATTGCATTCATTTATGGATGATAACATAATTGTTTTTACAACTACAAATGAAAGGTTTTTCAATTGCAATAATATATTCTACCACATGAACAAATAAATATAGACCACATATGGCAAACTTTGTTATTTCAATTGGACTATTATCCCTTCAATGTACCCATTCATGGGTCGAATTTGCAATTATCCATGGGTCTTCCATGATATAATATCTAATAGCTAATAGTTTGCCAAAAAAGGTTATTATACCCTAGTTGGTAAACTAAACTAGCTAAGTTTTATAGGTTACATTGAACTAAGTAGGCCTATATACATTGGTAACCTAACTTAGCTTGCATACTTAATTAATTGGCCTATGTTATCTATAGATAACAATAGGTTAGTTTATTAGTTGTAGTTAATATGCTAGGCTATGAAGGCTAGACCTAATTAGGTTAAGTAAACTAGGTAGGTAGTTGGTAGGCAAGGTCATTAATTTATTAGTAAACTAGGTAATATGCAGTAAGTAGGAATATAAATAGTAGGTAGGTTGATTAATTTATTATGTGAACATGTGATCATCTTTTCATATTACGTCACAAACTTCCAAGGGAAAAATAATTATGTAAAAATAATGAGAACTAATATATAAAGTAATTTGAATCAAATGTCATTTTTTTAGTAATTTCAACAAATGTTAAAATTATATTTTATTATCATAGTATCAACATAAACATAATTATTTTTTTAATTTGATATAAATTTTAAGTCTCCTTGAATGGTAGAGTTTTACATTTGTGTCATGAAAATTATTGTAAAATGACAAACCATTATTCTTTTCATCATCATAATCATGAAATTAATAAGTCAAAATCATTGTTCATTATGTTTACATATTTTCAACAAACATTTTATCAACAATAAAATAATAAAGTGAAAAATGCACAACAATGATATGAGAAAAAACTTAATAAATAACATAAATATAATGATTCCTTATAATCATATTGAAATTTTGCCTAAAAACATTTGTGATGTGATTCATTAATTAATTAGGTTAGGTACTTAATTAATTAATTAGTTAAGCTAGGTAGTATTTAATAAGTAGGATAAGTACTAGTAGGTAGTAGGTAAATAAGTAAGCTAAACAAAAGGTATTTTATTTTGTGGATATGCCATAATGTTTTTGTATTAGTTGATAAAATAATTAGTTATGTTAAAAAATTAATTTATTAAATGTAGGGTAGGTAATTAATTTATTAAGTACGCTAGGCAATAAATAGTAGGTATGTAACCTAGGTAGTGTTTAATAAATAAGATAGGTACTAATAGGTAGTAGGTAGGTAGGTAAGTTAAGCAAAAGGTATTTTACTTTGTGGATATGTCATAATTTTTTGTATTAATTGATTAGTTAATTAGTTACGTTAAATGTAGGCTAGGATATTAATTCATTAAGTAGGCCAGGTAGTAGATAATAAGTATGGAACCTTTTAATATGTGATAAGGATAAGTAGACTAAGTAGTAGGTAGGTTAAATTGTAAATATTTTATTATGTGGATATATGATGTTTTGATAATAAATATATTAGGGAGATTAGGTAATAGATAGTAGGTATGTAGCCAAGGTAATATGTAGTAAGTAGGATAGGTAGTAGGTAGTAAGTAGTTAAGTTAAATAGTAGGTATTTTATTGTGTGGATATGTCATAGTGGTTTAATATTATTAATTGATTAATTCCATCGACCATGATTTCATTGAAGCTAGTTTAAGTGGGATGGGTTGTAATCGTAGGTCATACAAAAAAACAATTCCAAACTACAAATTTGTTTGAGGTCAATTCCAAACTGGAATTTTTAAAAACTAAACATCTTACAAATGTAAAGTTTCAAAATGTTCTTATGGATCTTAAAGTATCAGGGAAAAAAAAATCTTTGTATTTTTTTCAATGTCTTTTAGAATCTTTGTGTCCTTTCAAAAAAGAAATTTGAGTTTTTGTGTCGTTCCAATTTCATACACATGTTTACATGTAATTTCATACAAATGCAAATATGTGTTATTACATTTGAATATGTTGAGATTATTTCAAGAGATTAACGTTTATTTTATTTTTTTTGGGATTAAGCTAGTTTTGTAATTAAAAATTTCCCTTAAATATCTAATTCAAAAATTTAATCCTCACTTGCTTAGCTAATTTAATGTTTATCCACCCTAATCGCTTCCAAAAATTTTATGAATTAAAATATGGGTGGTTGATTAAATTCCCCCTTCGATAATAATTGGGTGAACTTTTGTAAAATTTGAATCCTATGTATATATCTGAAAGTAACAAAGTTTTCAAATGTGAACCCTTTTTTTTGTCATTTCATTGTCATTAGTAGTGCATAACAACACAAAGTCCAAGTCAATATGGTAGGTTAATTTGTGGTAGTAAGTAATAAGTAGGATATGTAGTAAATAATTAATGAAAACAATGAATATTTTATTGTGTGGATAAATGATAATGTTTTTGTATGGGACAAAGGATGTGATAGTGTTGCAGTGTTTCCCTTTCATTAGAATTTTCCAATTTCTTTTGTCTACAACTTCAAACTTATAAATTATATATGTAGGTGAAGGAGTGGACTAGATTCATTGTATGTAGGAATGGACTAAATTCATTGTATGCAAGAATGGACTATATTCATTATAAACATAATGCATGTGCCATTTGGGATGAACCAATCAAAAATCTTGTCCCCAACAAAATAAATAAGATCCTACCTACCTATTTAGCCTATGCTAGCTAGCCTATTTCATGGCCACGTCATGTCTTTTGCAATTGACTATATTGTGGCATTTGTCCAAACCAACTAGGCTATTTTTTAGTCACATGTGTCCATTACAATTATAAATGAGTCACAAATTCAATCATTGGTTTTCAAATTTCTTCTAGTGTAAATGATTTGTCCTTTGTTATTTGTTTGTCATTACTAAGGGTTTAGGGTTTTTCTTCTAGTGGTTGTGGGACCTTTTTCTTTCCAAAAGAATTATTATTTGGCAAACATATTGTAATACTTGAACTTGTTGGATAAGCTCTTGTTGAACATTTAATTAATTTTCACACATCCAATTTCAGACCTTTTTTTAATTTTTTAAATTTTTGATAAAAAAAGGTCATAATTTTTGGATATTTTGACTAATAATCTCTGCAACAATGTAATAAATATTTGAACTAGTGCAAAAAAAAAAAAGGCTTTTTGAACATTCAAACAACGGCTTTTTCAAAACTTACCAATAAGCCAAGTTTTGTCAACGTTCGACAAATGGCGGCTAAAGTTTTTAAAACTTTCAACCTAATTATGTACCCTTTTGCAAAAATTTCAACAAAATAAAAAATATATATTTATTGTCAAATTGGCCCAAAAACTATGATAATCATGGGTACAATATGTATCTTGTGCATGGTATTTTACAATTCCAAATTTAGTTTCACCTCATTTCATCAAAAGCACTTTGTATGTGTTATTTTGTTGTTAATTGTGCAGATGTCTAAAAGAAATTAAATATTCCCTAGCAACGTATGTTCAAACATACATACAATGTTCTTTGCATTTCTACAAAACATTTGACTAATGTTCTACAAATAATTTAATAAATACAATAAAAGATATTAATGTTGTAAACATTAAGAAATAGGTTAGTGGTAGGTATTATTTCATATTTTTCTTGCAACATGGGTTTAAACTTAATGGGAAACATCATCACATTCAAAAATAATAATTTTGAAGTAGGACAAGTATTTTTGACGAAAGACAATAATTGCACACTGTGCAAAACCACACAATAATTTGTAAATATGTTTTGGATAAAGCTCATTAATGAATATTGAACATTTTTTTAAATGTTCATATTTAAAATTATCATGTGAGTCTTGAATCGAATAATCTTATCCATAATTCTAGGGATGAAAGATTCCAAGGAACAATATGAGAGATTTTGCATAATGCTTCATATGGTGAACCCTAGATAATTCTAGAAACAATTTGAAACACAACTATCGCATTGCCAAGTTTAATTATCTCAATTTTTTCCTAATAATTATCTCTTTTCCTCACAACTTTTTTTTAATAATTATCTCACTCCTTTTCTCTACCCATCATTATGAATATGAATAAAGAGATTAACATGTGCCTTTCATGTCCATGATACTTATATTAATTCAAATTAAATTTAACATTGACATAAGTAACAAGCTATTGGAAACCAAATCAAAATATAAGAAAAAGAAAAAAATAGTTGATCATCCTTGATAGTGTGCAATGATGTAAAACCCAAGTGTACATTGTGACAATTTTCTTGATTTATCTAAAGTCCATGATTTCAAGCCATTCACAACATACCATAACTCTTATCATCATGTATGTATGCTTATGTTAACATAACTATCTTTTCCAAGCCTAACTACATCACTCATGTCCCTTACCACCTACATGTCAAGGCAAAACCTTGATTTACAACTATTTCTTTCAAATGCCCCTTCCAAATCTCCATTGAAAGATTTCCTTTCAAAGTGAAGCTTAAATTTTTAATTTGAAAATTTATTTAACTATTAAAGTACATTCCATAATTTTTATAAATGATTATGAAATTAATATTTATGAAAATTATTATGAACGTCCTCCCTCTTTTTTTATCATTATTCTTACCTCTTTCTCAATACAAATAAAACCAAATGATCATAAATTTTAAATTTTAAAATAAATTTAATTATCAGATTCCATGGACATTCTGAAGAACTAGTTTTCATCGATGAAGCCACTAAGTTACTACTTGGACGACGCAAGTGTTTTTGGATGCATTACGGTCCTCATCCATCCATGGTTAGGGTTTGGTGCACGCACGCTCGGTAGTCTTGGAGAGTGTGTGTGCAGTCCTCGTTGCGTGTTGTTTTGCACTTGCTCCTCTTTTGCCCTCCCCCGGTTTCCCCGTGCGGTGCACGGTGCATTTCTTGCTTGCTTGCTCGCTCCTAGTGGTGCTTTGGTCAGCTGTGAGGTCGCTGGGTGAATCCGTCATGGATCGAGCACGCGGCGGATTGTTGGACACCACTGTCCGGCTGCTAACGCGCAGAAACTCTGTGTATGTCGCCTTCATTCTCACCGGCGCCCTTGTTGGTGAACGGGTATGTTCTCTCTCTCTCTCCCGCTCTCTCGGTAATCCTTTTTTTTCCTCGTATTCGAATGAGAGCGATCTTTAGGTTTTAGGCAGCAAAGAATCGGTTTTCCAGGCCCCCGACCACAAGAGTGTTGTAATTGTGGCCATCAACCCCACTCTTAGCGAGTGTTTTAGGGCTTCCAGTGCAAGAACAGATGCATGCCGCATTTGAGGGAGTAAGACCGTTGCACGCACATCCCGCCCTATTTTCCACAGGACTGAAGAACCTCTCCTTTCGACTTCTCTCCCTCCTGGCAGGACGCTGAACAAAGGAAACCCTAATCTGAGGTTGCAGATGGAAGAATGAACCATTGCAAAGTCTGGTGTCGATAATGCCAATCTTTGGTAGTGGATTAGGTCATTAGGACTGGAGACAACTAAGTAGCAGGCTCAAGTTGGGTATATATGCCGCAGATCTGCTGGATTTTGGGCCACTTACTTGCACTGAGAACAATGCCTGGGCTGAGATGATCCACGTGGGGTTGTAGGTCATGGGTCTCCAACAGTAAGATAGAAAATCATTGCAGAAGAAATGAATTTCAGAAAGTGGCGCACACACAGTTAAGGGGGCCTAACAGTTGCAAGGGGTTGCTGGGTGGTGAATGCAGGTTGTTGACTATGGCATCAACAAGCTTTGGGAGTCAAATAATGTTGGGGTAGGTGTTCCCTTATTTATCTGTCCTTTTTTGTCAGCTACTTATAGGGTTTCAAGAGTTTGAGCTTGTTGGGCTGTGCCCCAGTGTGAACCTGAGTAACGCTGAGTAGAGTTGCATTCTTGAAGTGTCCATGACTGGAGACAGCACTGTTTACTTTCATGTCAGACAAATTGGTTATGTTTCATTCTGGGACACTAAGCAGTCACCTTTTCAGCCTCAGATGCATGAAACAAGTGTGTTAGAAGAGTTGCTTGTATTGAACTGCATCTATCTATCTATCACCATGATGCTTCTATAAGCTCTTCAATAAGGTGGTTTTGGAGCAGTGGAAGAACCTATTGCATTGTGAATTGGGATATCATGTTGAATATGCTACAGACTGCCATGCTGAGGTAATTATCTGAGGATGTGTACTTGGTGCTGTGCAGAAGAGGTTTGAAGACATTCCAAGCTTGGGGAAAAAGGTTGCTGAAGAAGATTAGGCTTACTAAAATCTGTCATCAATTGCAGTATGTAATGCATTTCTATGTCAACGAAGCCCTATTTGTGTGCTATGCAGCATGTTTCAAGTTCATCAACAGCTCAGTTTTCTAGTCACTCCTCCTCCTTTAAAGGCTATCTATGCCCTTGTCAGTGAATTACTGAAAGACTATTGTGAAAATTGATCAAAATCTATGATCAACAGATAAGATTTCCACTCAATGACAAAGCTTTGTTGGCTTCCTTTGGTTGCTTGGTGTAGTTTACATTAGAGATTTTCATTCATGAAATAAATCACTGACAATGAATTGGGATTTGAAGCAATTTTTTCATGCCCTTGAAACTTGTGTGTTTTTTTCCAGCAGCTGTGACTTGGGTTTTCAGTTAGGCATGATTGGGTTTCAAACCATTATTAAAAGGTACAACCAGTCTGCCTGTTTTGTGCAATTTAAGAATATATAGCAAGAGGGTGGGGATAGCGTTGTCACTGAGCTCATTGGTTTGTGGTGGAAACCTTTGGGATTGTCTTGCTCTGTTAGGAAGCATTGAAACTACTCCTTCACCTCTTGGCAAATGGTATTATTTTCAATTTGTGCAAGGAGATTGGAACTTCTTTTTGTAGCACCGTAATAAGTGCTTTTGACAAAGTCATGCTTCCTGTTGTTGATTACCACCTTGAAGAGATTCCTAAACTGGCAAAGGCCCATTTTCCCTGGAGATGTTGAGGTGGGAGCTCTTAGACTGAAGTGTCATTTTTCCTCTTTCCTACTTAGTGCTATTTGCAAGTTGTATTTTCATCATTAATATGCACACCTTGAAGAGATGCACAAGATGAAAACAGCTATTTCTGTCCTAGATGCCAAGTTGGAGCTCTGAGACTGAATTCGCCTCTTTCCTTCCAAACATTGAGGTGTTAGTCAATATGAGTACAACAGTCCTGTGAGATGACCATGGGGGGAAGTAGCAGTGGAATGGTATGAGGCAGAGAAATTTGTCCTGTCTTGCTGCATGTGTTTGGAGTGAGTCTAAGTATTTGGTGTGGATCTGCTGGGATACATATTATTGGGACAGTTTGAAGGGTTATCTAGGGAGAAAATGTGCATTTGGAGTCATGGCTCTCATGTGTACATGTTCCAGTCAAGTTTGAAGGCAGGCAATCTGACCCAGCCAAGAATGAAGTTATTTTGAGGAGTTGATTTAAGGCTTGTAGTCCATGTGAAGGTCCATACCCGCTAATGATCCTACCTCATCTGTATACGACTGTTGTCAATTTTATTTGATCCCTTCAAGCTCAAGGATGCATGTTACATACTTTTTTGGCTCTGATAATCTACAAGAATGTGTTTATGACGAGACTTGAATGCTTACTGCATCATCACATGACTGTCTATCAACATCAGGCAACTACAGTGCGAAAGCAGAAGTTTGAGATCATCAACCTTAAAATCCAGCTGAAGAATTGATTCTTTCTATAATAATATTCACTGGTTTTGAGAAGAAAAAAACAGCCAAAAACAACAGAATTAAACATATGATGCATGAAGATGGAGACAACAATCTCACAAGGTCAAAAATGATACAGGGATTGGGGAGAGCATAACTATGACAAGATTGCTATGGAGAACAAACATGGTGGAATGAATGTAATGGTCTAAAAGACCCTTGGCATTCGGTACGTGCCCCTTGGTTCTTGTAACATGAGAGGTTATGGGTGCAAAACATTGCAAGGTGAAAGAAAATAGGGCAAAACAGGGCAGACTGGGGGAGGAAAACATTGCCGTGGTACTCTTATACTGAATAATGCATCAACAACTAAGGCCCGCTTTACACTAGGAGCACCACTTTTGAGCTGAAAAAACTTGGGGCCAAGTTTGAGCATTTTTGGCTTGTTGTTTGGCCCCAAGTTACTAATAAATGCTGGAACATTGGCCCCAAGGGTTGCAAATTGGCTTTCCAGATTCGATGGTATCCTTTTTTTCAGTCTTGGGCCCAATACAAGGCCATACAGTTCAGCATTTATTAGTAACTTGGGGCAAATTTTTTTCTATTTCAGCCTTGACTCCTAGTGTAAAGCCCTAGGGGCTGATTTCAACTTTTGCACCAATAGGAATGCCTGATTTGAGTTGAACATTGGCCTTGACTCCTGTGTAAAGTGGGCCTAAGTATGGGCAAATGTAATGTTAGGGGTCTCTTGGTGAGGATCCTAGCATTAAATGCTGAATGTACTAGGTGGGCTGTAGCAAGTGCTGGTACAAGTGATAACCTAGAAAATGCCTAGGTCTAGATGTGGCTAATTTAATTACTTTTATTTTCAAAAATGGTGGGAAAAACCCTTTTAAATAATTACAAATTTTCAAAAAATTTGCCATGTCTTTTTTCTTTTAAATTGAAGTTTCAAAAATTCGCCCAAAAAAAACATGAATCACAAGGCTTATGGAGAGGAAGGTTCTTAAACCTACACTTCAAGATTAGGACGAATTTTACCCCTAGAGTTAGGCATAATTTACGTCCCGCTCATAAGGATTATGCTTTAAAACTCTACTCTTTCCTAACAGGTAGCTATACATGAAAAAGGTAGTTTGTTTGTGTTTCTTGGGGGTGATTTTGTAATTTTTAAACCTAAGGTGGGTGGGGGAGATATTGAAATATGAATAATTTTTATCATTGGAAATTAATTTAAAACATATCTGACTTTTTTTTTCACAATTCAGCTCTATAGGAAGTAAGGTTATGTTGACAATTGACCCAGTAGCACAAGCCACACTAATATTCATGGATATAACATCCCTTTGAAATACACTAGAAAATTTCATGGTGTGCCTTTCATATTGTTAGAAAATGTATTCACAAGGTAATCATCAATCAAAGTGAAATGAATAAATATCATTATAGCTTCTTGACAAATTAGGCAATTTTTTTTTTTATTAGTGATTTTCAAAAAAGTTTGAAGTTTAGTTCTCAGATTTTGGAAATATTTTTTAATATTTTACTTGGAAATAAGGTACTATGATAGTCAAAATGGAAACAAAATAATACATTAGGAAATATTTTGTTTTTTTATCACTTGCTAAAAAACACTTGAGTCAAGTTCAAGTTTCTTTCTGCCTAGCTAGCCCACCACTTGGGTCTTGCCAAACATTGTTGAAATAATAATAAAAGCAAATGCCTACCACATCATAAGGATCTTACTAGCCAATCAAGTGGAAATCAAAAAGTCATTTCATGTACAAAAACGATAAGAATGTGGATATATAATCGAAGATGCAAAAATCTTAAGTGGAAAGCCCTACGTCCAAGGTTAAAACATAAATTCAAGTTGAAATATGTGGGAAAAGAACGACTATAAACTTAACTTTGAATGATCATGAGGATTTGGATTGGTTTCATTGGATTAACAATAAAAATCTTGATGTCAAGTTAACCCTTGGTGAGTAAATTGGTGTCCACATGTGTCATAAGAGGTCGGATGTCAAGGTTGGGTGATTGTTGGCGGGGAGGTAGGATCAGGGTTTGGGGCAATAGCTAATGTTGGGGCTATTGATGTGGAAGGGGTGTTGACAAAGCTTGTGCACCTTTAACAAGGATTGGAAAGGTATCAAGTTGGGAGATTGTGTTTACTTAAAAGGTCGGGGGTCAATCTTGAGAGATAATGGTTGATACATGGTTTGCAAGAAATATAGGGGTTTGGGGCAAAGAGATGTTTGCATTAAAAAAAGGTGGAAAAAGAATGTACGATTATGCGTGTGTTAACAAATGGACAATGTGAACTTAGGGATTCAATAAAAGTGATGAACCAAGTGACATGAGACATTTTGTACCCATGAGAGAGGATGCCTACATACTTATGTTAATAGGTTTGGAAGAACCAATAGGTCGTCTATAAATAAAATCTAGAAAAAATTTGGGTGAATAATATATTCCAAACTATGTAGATCAACTTTCAAATTTTATCTCGAGTCTCAAACATTGGTTGTTAAAGTAACCAAAGTCTACATAGCCAAAATAAGGGTTAAAAAGCTCTCCAACTATAAGTCCCAAGCATCAATTACTGGAGCAACCAAAGTCTTAGAACTCACAAGCAAGATGAAAATACAAAAAGAAAAAGAAGGAAATGAGAGAAAAGAGGAAGACTTTGGTGTTACCATTACACTCCTCCTTGTTGCACTCATTGGAAACAACCAAAAGCCTAAAGCCTATTCATCATGATTTGTCAAGAATAACTAAAACCCTAAACCCTTAGCCTTTTTTTACACACTCTTTTTCACTTTGTGATTTCCACAAATTTGCCTTTTAATGTCATCATTGATGACCAAGTCTAGGTTTTCCCAATTGCAGTGGGTGCCTGCTTACCTTGTGTCACTCTGCTTAGCCTAGATGGGATATCTATAATGTTTTGAAGCAACACAAAAACATTTTGGGTTTTTACCATGGTACCAATGTAGGTGTTGGTTCACTCAAGGCCTATGAGTATAATGGCCTTGCCCCTTACAATAAAGTTCAAATCCGTGTTTTTCCTCCAAGAAATCTTCAGGTTTTTTGAACGAAAAAAAATTGAGAAATTTTTTTCTAACTCCCAAAAATTTCCATATCAAAAAATTGAAAGAAAACCACATGGTTCCCAGGTCTCTAGAGTCTCCCAACAAATCTAGAGACTCCAGAGACTATGAAAACCAACAAATTGGAGCCAACAAACTTCATTTTTCAGAAACCCTAAACCCCAAACAAGAAATTAATGGTCAACAAATTCAGGAAGGATCAAAAGTTCAAAAACTCAGTGAATGGAAAAAGTATATGTTAGTCTTTTCTGGGTACTTAGGATTTTAGAGTTCGGACAGGTCTGTGGAAATGTCTAGTTTACAAACAGAAGTTGCAGTTAGGGTTTTATGGGCTTCGCTTCTTCTCCTTTCTGCTTCCACAGTTCTTCGATCGACAGCGGCCATGTTTGCTTTTGGTGTTGAGGACTACGAACGACTTGCAGCCAAGAAACCTCTCTGAAGTTTTTGCAGTGACGACCAAATCAATAAAGTCTGAATGAGCTTGAACTTAGTAGCAATTTTGGTTGGTTTTGGTTGTGGTTGCACTGGGCGGCAGTATGGCGATGAGGGCAGCTGGGCGTCAGCTGAGGTCATTCTTGAGGCACCAAGCTTCTTCTTCCCGCCGTTGTGTCCCCAATCCTTCTTCAGGTTTTTTTTTTTTGGCCCTTCTCTCTCCCCTCTTTTTAGGGTCGCAGTTTGGGAGATCCTCGATAGCCAAAACCCAATGCAAGCTTGCTGAAATTTCTAGGGTTTGGGAATTTGGGAAAACTTTACAAATTTGCTTCATAAATCGTTTTGTAGACCATTTTTCTGATCTTTACAAAAATGCAGGACAGACTTCACCTCGCTTTTTTCCTTTGTCGAATTCCCAAGAACAGTAAAGCAGATCAAAGTTTTGATCAAAGTCACTGGGAGGACATCGTAGTGATGGTCTGCTCTCGAGGTTGTAGTCTCCTCTAGATGCCTTCAGATTCAGGTGTCTTATCTTCAGGCATTGTGAATAGGACTCAGCTATCTGATTGTAGACTTGCAGGATTTGATTGTTCAATTATAGCAAATTTCTCTTACCCTCATCAATTGTTCTCTCCCATTTTTGAGCTCCTCTCCTCTTAGGCTCTCTTACTTTGTAACTCGTTGGCGTGATAGTGATAGCTAGATAACACAGAAGGTGAATTCGACCAGCCAGTGAAGTCAAAAGTCTGTCAATGGGGACTGATCTGATTGTGATAAGATTGTGCTCTAAGAGCATCTCCAGCAGTGTTCAGTATGCAACCGTGCAAAAATATATCTCATATCCAAGTTTAGTTATTTACCTTTTTTCAACCCCAACCCATAAAAAACTAAAATTGGGACTGCAAATAGATATTACACTCTTCTCTGGTAGGTGTTATGCTTGTTGTGCCTTTTACCAACCTCAGCAAACTGTGAAAAAATGTTGGGCCAAAAGTGTTTTGCTGAGCCAAACTGGCATGTTTTGACTTTTCTTCATCCAATTTTGATTTCCAGGGTCACATACTGAGCACCGGTGGAGTTGCTCTAAGGTCACTCAGATTCTATGCTTCTTGACGCACTCACTTGGTTTACAAGTTTATCCTCGTTCTTGGCTCCTTGTCCATTGGCTTTTGTTTTCTGGAATTTTATTTGAATAAACTCAGGTCTCTCTCTATCCAGGTTCTTTTGCGGGGCGCTGTGAATCTGGTGTCAACTGCTCAAAGTTGCCTTTCCTGCCGATCAAGCCATCCCTTTCAAGGCACAACTTACATTGGTATGCTTGTTATGTGCTTGTTGGCTACAATTTTCCGGGGATGGGATGCTACTCAGAATCTTCTTGTGAAGGATATTGTACCTCATCAAAAGAAGGATCAGGTAGTGACATATTGCTAGACCAGAGTGGAGTATCCAGTGGTGGTGGTGATGCAGGATCCAAACCTACTACTAACGCTACACTTTCGGCAATCTCAAAGAGACATGACTTAATCATGATGTTTACCTGTAAAGTATGTGACACACGATCAGCAAAGACAATGAGCAGAGACACATATGACAATGGGATTGTTATTGTGCGGTGTCCACAATGCCGCAATCTTCATTTGATAGCAGATCGTTTAGGCTGGTTTGGGGAGCCTGGCAGTGTTGAAGATTTTCTTGCACAGCAAGGGGTGGATGTAAGGAAGGGCTCTGAGGAGACTTATGAATTCTCAGCAGAGGATTTTACAGGATGGACACCAAAGGAAAATGAGTGATTTTTGCAACAATTTTCTGTGGGAGCCACAAACAGTCCATCACCAGAAACAGGTCAAAAAAGAATGCTGCCTCCAGTGGCATACTGACAGTGAAGCCAATGTGAATTTTGTGACTGGCCCCTTTATGCAGGTTGAATACATTTGTTTGATTCAGAAGGTTAATATATAGCTGAAGATAGTTCTGTGGACAGCCTCAGTTTTTCAAGCATTTGCAGGTAGCATCATAGCACTGTTAATTTTTGTTTGTTTGATTTGTAAATGCTCATTTCTTCACCATTGATATCACTAATATGCAGACATGGGCATGCAGCAAAAAACAAACAAATCACGGTCATGATATTGGTGAATCTGCCACCAGGTATGTGCTAGAGTTATGATCTTCTGATTTCATCTGCCATAATGTGGAAAGAAATTGCTATGAACATTCTTTGTTTCCAAACAAGTAACTCCCAAGGGAATTAATGTATGTACTAGTCCTGCCTTACCTGAACCAATTGGGTATTGGATTCCAAATGATTAAAACTTGCACTACCTAAAAATCACTATACCGGACAACAACAATGAAAGACCAAAGAAGAGTTCAAATATATTTTTGACCAAAGGTTTTGGTTTCTTTAAAAACCGAACATATAATTCAATTGGTGAATTGGGAATCCCATAATAAATATGTTTTCTCATTTGAGGTCCTTATGATTTGGTTGTTAGTTCCTCCTGTAGAGTCAAACACTGCAATAGAAGGGTGCTGGGGTTTGAACTCAAGAGGACTCTCTTGTACACCCAAACAAATTGACCATGTATTGATCAAGATTATGCTCCCCAACATGATGGTAGATGAACTTCTATCTATTCACCAACTAGATTTTAATTTCCACTTATCAAAGTTAGCATTGCATTAATCATTTGTATTTCACCATCAAAACTAGGTATTACAAGAGGAACATCAAGTCCCTCAAATTTTCCAAGTTCCAACTAGGATGCAATTGGCATATCAGTGCATGTTAGGATAGTAATGACTTGTGATGTGGCAATTGCTGTTTTTCAATTGCTAAGTAAATAAACCTACACATTTGCTGTTCTTGTTTGTCCAATTTGAAATTTCCTTCATGACTATCCATTTGGCATGATTAGTGGTTCAATATTCGTTTTTATCTTTGCTAGAGTTCAGTACTAAATTATGCTTACACAACTCAACTTTGCTATATGCTATGAATGTGCTATTTGTCTCGGCCTTGGAGTACAAACTATAAACTAGGAATTCAAAGGTTTCAAGCCCTCTACAATGAGCTGCAGTCCACAGATTGGCTTTGAACTATACAATAACCAACAGGTGAATGTTTACAATTTGGACAAATTGAGAGTTGAAAGTGTGACAACACCATAGCCACCACAATTTTGACCTCCATAATTGCAAAATTTTGCTTGATGCAGTAATGGGGTCCTGTAGAGAAGGGAATGAATCCTTGTGGGTGTTTGGATGCTTTTGACACACCTTCCATGTGCAAATCTATTCAAGATCATTGCCATACGTTCCAAACATAAGAATTGATCATGGTTTTATCTATTGGTAACCCAAGCACCCTCCCATACACCCATGATCAACCCATGATATGTTTTCATAAAAGTTCCAAAGAGATATACCCAAGATGGAACCCATGTGATCAAATTACAAATAAAACTTGTTACCCTATGAATGGCAAGTATTGGGAGGTTTTTTTTAGTTTAATATTTCTATGCCACAAGTAGTTCAACTTGGCCAACCAATTTACCTATTCCATTCAACCTTCTAGTAAAGGTAAATTACTATCATTGGGGTATTCTAAATATGTCCAAGATGTCTTGCACTAGACATTGGCCAATTCTTAATACACAACAAATATTGGTATATTGCAAATAGATCAAGTATCATGTTATAATTGTGAATGGGGTTGTGTTGTGGCCATTTCACTGCTCATGGGTTCAAATCTCACTAAAAACATGTGGGGGTCTTACTCATCATTATGAATAAATAGATGTTTTTATATACTAGCTAGAATTAGTGTCATTGATAAACTCTTTCCTACACCAAAAGTATTGCTTCCGTCTAGAGGTGAGCCAATTTTTTAAAATCTTTGCAAGGCTTTTTATCTTGGGAGCTTATCTATCCCATGATTATTTAAATGTGTAGTCACTAAATGCTCTAAAAGTACATTTGGGATTAATTATTCCCATGATTGTAGTTAGCACCTTCTACTCATCATAAATGTACTAGTTTGAACCCCGTGCCTAATGCATAGGTGTGTGTGTATTTGACAGTACATATTACAAAATTACAATTATAAACTACATTTCCAAAACTCTCTGTCTTCCTTTCAACAAGCCGTTTTACCAAGGCCATTTCACTTTTTGCTACCATGAAAATGAACATTGCATCCTGGCCAAGCAATTTGCGCACTGTTGCTGTCCCTTGTACATCTAGTCACAAAAACACATCTTGTCCATTGAGCATGCAATCCCGAACCTATTTGGAAAAAAAAATAAAATAAATTCAAATCTCTTGGTATATCTAAGAATAATAGCCCATCTAACCTCCCTTTGCACAAAAGCTATAAAGGTGTATAGAACAACGACGACGGAAATGCGCTCAGAGGGATTCCAAGAATGCCCACACATAAAAGCAAAGGAAGGCAATAAGCAATTGGAGCAAGGGTTGTTCACATGGGAAGTCCCAAACCCTAACGTTGTCTCGCCTCACTTTCCTCATCCTCATCATCGCTCGTCACCACCACCCACTAGCCACACAGAATCACGCATTCCTATTGGCCAACATCCTGGGCCATGGGCTGTTTAGACACACAACGAATGGATCCTCCTCTTCCAGTGGCCAATGTGGTTTTCAAAGTTGTAACTAATAATAGGGCCACAAGTGTTATTACATGTATATATGTATATTTTTTTTTAAATTAAAAAAAAAATTGTATGTTGGTTTTTCTTTTTAACCTTGTCTATATGTGGACATAGTATTAGTGTATTAAGTAAATAAGTACCCCCAATTTATAATGGGGGTATTAGCACAAGCCAAAAATGGTGAAAAACAGTTTTGGAAATAGAAATTTAATGCAGCCAATGTGAAGGCTTAGCATGCACTCAAAGCGCCTTGATTTTTTTTCTTTCAAATTTTGGGTGGGGGGGGGCAAGGGGGGGGGGGAAGGCTTTTTTTCCTTTGTTCCCAACATGTTCC
>Ga0116227_10008349_pt1 | contig 19611 bp, 17 predicted proteins | sample S1TSphgellanicum_FD_89693 | JGI IMG/M metagenome (GOLD analysis project Ga0116227, IMG submission 89693) | Host-associated microbial communities from peat moss isolated from Minnesota, USA - S1T2_Fb - Sphagnum magellanicum MG | ecosystem: Host-associated > Plants > Peat moss > Unclassified... | reverse complement strand
TCCATTGGAGCAAAATGTGAAGTTAAGTGCAGATGAAGGAGAGCTCGTGGAGGATACCACTATGTATAGACGCATAGTGGGGAGTTTGATTTACATGACCATCACGAGGCTAGATTTGAGTTATGTAGTTGGAGTGGTAAGTCACTTCATGCAAACACCGCAAAAGCCACATTTGGATGTAGTGAGGCGCATACTGAGGTACATAAAACATACCTTGCAATGTGGAATTTTTTATGAAGCTAAGAACCAGTTACAAGTACATGGATACACGATGCTAATTAGGTTGGCAATGTTTCAAATAGAAAATCGACCAGTGTTTTCATGTTTTCTTTTGGAAGTGGTGTTGTTAGTTGGAGTAGTAATAAACAACTAACAGTTGCACTATCAAGCACGGAGTCAAAATACAGAGGTGCAACAATTGTTGCATGTGAAGTAGTTTGGTTACAAAAACTACTCTCAGATTTGGGACAGTCAGTGGATGCTCCTGTTATCATCTATTGTGATAACATTAGTAGCATACTACTTGGTAACAACCCGATCTATCATGCTAGGACAAAGCACATTGAGGTGCACTACCACTTTATTAGAGAAAAAGTTCTAGCAAAAGAAATTGGCCTTATTCATGTTAGTACCGAAAATCAAGTTGTTGACATTTTCACAAAGGCTTTAGGTACAAACAAGCTAAAGAGGTTTAGAAAAATGTTTGGTGTACTAGAAGTGGATTTGAACTTGAGGGGGAGTGTTGAGAATTCAAGCTCAACTAGTTAGGTTTCATTAGTTATTGGAATAGGAAAGTAACTAGGTTACTTTCACAAGGTTGAATTACTTTCGTTACTTATTTTAGTTTGGTTATTTGTGGTTTGGTTTTTTAGTTAAATACCTTGGCATTGATGGTTTGGTTCTCTTTTTTTCATTACACAAGTTTGTGTATTTCATGTGACAAGAACCTTGGAGAGTTCTTGATGTTGTGTTTTGTGTTGTGAGCATTATGTTTTAGTTTCCTTTCAATAAATATTTATGTTTGCGCTTGAGTAGATCTCCTATTTGTTAACACATTTCTTGAATCCATATAGGTTTTATAGAGAATAATGATGCATTTATAGTTTGATATAGGACTCGCAATGGTTTTAAACTATCTGGTAATTTAGATAAAACATTAGCTACCACATGTAATCTACTAAGCTTGTAAATTACTTTGAATTCATATTCCAAAAATAACAATAGCCTTCCAGACACGTGGTTTGTTGACCAAGTATACTAGAGCCATGTGGTATACATAAAAGACAAATTTGTTTCCCAATAAAAAATGTTTAAACTTATACAAAGCATAAATCATTGTGAAGGCTTTTCTCCCTATAGTAATATAATTCTACTCTATTTTATTTAGTAATTTAGAGGCATATACTATAGGCTGGTCATATTTACCAATTGGGTTTTGTGCCAACATTGTACCTATTGCAAATAATGATGCATTTGTGTGCACATGAAACTCCAACTACTAATTTGGAGGTATTAGAATTAGTGCTTCCATGTATTTCTGCTTGATTTGATCCCAAACATTTTGACATTTTGTGGTCTAGATAAAGGGTTTTGTTTTCTTCATCAGCTTTGTGATTGGTGCCATGATAAATGCAAAGTTTTTGATGAAACATCTATAAAATTGAGCCATACCATTAAAGACCTAAATCTATTGTGGGTTTCTAAGTATTGGCATATTCATTATTGACTAAACCTTATTAAGGTCTAGTATTTTTCCTTCCTTGGAAACTATGAACCCTAAAATCAATCCTAAAAATACCATAAAGGCATTTTTTTGGGGTTAAGATTGATTTTATATTCCATGCATTTCTGAAAGCAAAGTTTGAGTTTCATCAAATAACTCTCCATGTCATTGTAGATTGTGAAATCATCTATAAATATCTTCATAAACTAGTTTAAATACTTTCTGAAGGTTCTGTTGATTACTCTCTGGAAAGTTGGTGGCCCATTTTAAACACCAAATGGCATCACCATCCAAACAAAAATTCCCTGATGTATTACAAAAGTTATTTTGCATTTATCTTCACGAGCTATAGAAATCTAATGGTATCCTGAGTATCCATCTAAAGATGAATAAGCTTCGTACCTTGTTATAGTCTTTAATACCTCATCAAAAAACGGCAGAGGATAAGGATCTTTTTTGGTTGCCTTATTCAGCTTCCTGAAATCCACACAAAATTTCAATTTTCCAATATTCTTAGGTATTACCACTATAAGTGATAACCATGTAGCCTCCTCTATTAGTTGAATGAATCATGTTGATAGTAGTTTGTCAATATCTTGTTTGACAACTTTAGCATAATTAGGGTTTAATTTGTACCTTGCTTGATGTGCTTGTGGGATTGAAGTGTTAAGCTCAATTTTGTGTTAAGCCAACTCTAGAAGTATGCTTTCCAAATCCTTATAAGTCCAAGCAAACACATCTTTTAACTCCTTGAATAACATCTGAAGCTCCTTAGTTTTCTCCTTTGTCAATTGTGCATTAATTTTGATATACTATGGATTTGCTTTTATGCCAAGATTTAGTTTAACAAGCTATTGTTTTTCAATCAAAGTCCAACCTGTTATTTAAAGATTCTATACTTGTATTTTTGTTGGTGTCTCATCCATTTCAATATCAGCTTGGTTATGATGATAATAGGTTTATGGATAAACCTTATCTTCTAATGATATCTTCAGTCTGACATAAAAGTTTGTTGTTTTTGTTGTTGAAGGCACCACTTGTACTACTCCTTGATTTGATGTCCCTTGTTGTGGTTTAGATTCTTCATGGATTCTAATCTCTAACACTCCAATATTCAACAATAAAATTATTTCCTTTGAAATAGTGATTGTACCAATCGAAAATAGCTTTGGTTCTATTTCAAAAATCATATCTTCCTCTTCATTTGTTAGCCCTTCCAACAAGTCATAAAAAACAAGTATTTGAAGCCTTTTGGTTTCTGCTCCCAGTTTCTTATTAATTAATATTGTTATGATTATTCCATTGCCTTGAACAGTAATCACATTGTTCACCTAGTCATGTGTAACCTTTGCATCTCTAAACCAAGGTCTTCCCAACAACATAGAATAGCTAAAATCTACCACACTATTTTTCAATATAATAAATGTGGTTACATATGGTCTACCATGTAGGTGTGTCTTCAAAAAAATTATGATTCCTAAAGGTCTTGTCACACTCTAATCTACCATTTTGAAGTGGTATGGAGCTGATCTTGGCTTGGGTAAACCTAATTTTGTTTTAAGGTTTTTTATTATGATGTTTACACTTGCCCTTGATCCATCTATCAAAACGTCTTCAATGATGTTCTTCCCAACTTGTACTTGGATAATTGCCACTTAGTTATCTACCTTTATAGCTAAAGTGTTTACTTTAAAATGTGTCTCAACCACTATAACTACATTAGGTTTTGATATCATTTTACTAGTTATATTGGGTTTTTTGGCTTCAGTTTTTGGCACATGTACTTCTTAAGATCTAATGTTATTTTCGTTAGTTGACCTAACCTCAAAGTATAAGTAATTTCCAATAATTGTTTATTGATATCTTGGAATATATGTTCCATAGACATAACTTTGTTGTTAGGAATAACAAATAGATTTTGTGGTACAATTGGTTCTGTGGACACTTAGCCTCTGGTAATCTTGCCCAACTTGTACTCCACTATGCTTTCTCCTTTTGAGCAAAATTTTCTTGTGGGTTTTTTACTTACATCTCTCATATAATCTTGAAAAAATAATGTTGTAATCTCTACTCTTATTCCTAGTTAGTAGCAGACTTCTTTTTTATTAGCTTTTTGTCCTTGAACACATGTTCTTTAGTAACCTTGTTATTGGTGATCACCATATTGACATCCACCATATGAACTAAAGGATTTACAACCTTGGGTTCTACCACATGCTTGTTTATCTATAATCTTCACTCCTTTGTTCTTAAACATATTATGTATGTCATTGTACTTAGGACAATTTATGATATTGTGTCCAATGTCACCATAAATATGATAAGAATATTTCATAGGTTTTTGTACTTTGATCTATTGAGTAGTAACCTCAGAAACTACATGAACCAAAAAGTCTTCTTTTCATTTGACTCTATAGGTTTGAACATTATGATTTGTCTTATAATAATTTGTACAATACATTCATATTTTTTCTATAATTTTTTGAGGTTTATGAGTTAATATTATCTTACTACTCAATGGTATTAATAGATTGCTTATAGCGTCTACTTCATAAATTCCTTCTTCACAAACCAAAGTTGCTTCCTTATGTTATTATAGGGTTATACTCTTCATGCATGTTGTTGCTACACATAGATATGGTTGTAATATAGATTTGAAAACAATAGTTAGGAAATTGTTTATTGTCATGTGTTGAAAACTATTGGCTAACTTCAGTAATATCTCAAAATAGACTTCCATTATTTCATTATTATCTTATTTCGTGTTCTTCAATTGTAGATAAACTTGTTCATCATTCTAAACTTGTCTATACCTTTTACAAAAAACTAATTGTAATTCTACAAAAGTACATGTTAAGGAGGTAGGGTGAACACATGATTTTGGATGAATAAGGCATTTAGGACAGGGATTGATTAGGGACCTTTGTTAGTTTGAATTATGAATTCTTATTAGTTTTGAATCATGGTGATGTGACTTGGGACAATTCAAAAGGAGAGAGTTTTAGAAAACAAAAATAATTCTTAAACACAAAGTTTGAGAAAAAGGAAGAGGAACCATAGGTACTTTGTAGTAGAAAACCATAGATTATATTTTGATATACCACATATTTTATTTGTTGTTTTGATTTTCATTTCAACAAAACATGGGATTCTACTATATTTTGATTCATGTTTACAAGTAATATAAAAAAGCACGAACTTTTGCAGTGAATTCTTCATATTGTTGTGTGAATTATTTATAGTATTAGAATATGATGAAAATTAAATGTAATCTTGTTTCTGGAATTTTTTTCACAATGTATTCTGAAATGTAGATTTTGGTTATATGAAATAACCATCAATCTAGTGTTTTAATGAATGTCAATGTTAAGTATGTTGAAAATTAAAGCAAAAATAGTGAATGTATGCATATGAAATGCAAATGTGTTGTTACAATAGTGTAAAATATTTTACAAGAATTAAATTTCACGTCTACTAGTACAATCTGGGTAATTTCCCATGTAATTATTATACTAGTCAAACACAATTTTTTGAAGGTAAAACTAAAAAAATTAACAATATTTGCATCATTTGTTTCACCATTTACTTTAATGGCAACTTTAAAAACTTTGACATGAGCATATGGGTGAAAATCCTTCACATATTCAAGATAGTTAAGTGGCCAATGATAAGGCTTGCTTAAATTCATCATTGGCAATCCAAAATATCCTAGTGGTCCTCATGGTCCTCATGGGTTTGAACCTCCTCCTTTTGGATATAATAGCTATCTAATAAAAATCTTGTCCACCTTTATGTGCATCTTTATATGCACACTAACAAGTTGTGTTTCCATTGGAGTCTGGGGTTTAAACTTCATCTTAACAACAATATGGACTAGTGTTGTTACAAATGGAGCTTCAGTAACTATAACCATAGACAAAGGCATTGCCACAAAATATAATGGTATAGATCTTACTGGTTCCATTCTTAAATTGGAAGTTCTTGGATAAGTAGCTCCAACAATATTGTGATGTAATAAACTTGGTGTAGGAGCTACATAAATAGGTACTACATCTACCACAATCTGAGCTCTCATTTCCATTTTATTATATTTATAGATTTGTTTTATGAGTCTATTTAAAATTTTGACCCTTTCATGGTACAATTTTTCTAGCTCATTATATCCATGGTTCTTTGCTCTTATAAGTTATGGATTTAGATTTTAAAAATGTTCAACAAATCCTTGCTTCACATTATTTTCAATAAATGGACATTCATTGATTTAATGTCCAATTTGATGATAGTAAGTGCATCTTGAAAGATTAAGTCATGGAACTCTATTCACACTATGAATTCCTCTGCTCCAATCCCTTGAGATTCCTTTAACAATGCTTCCACTTTGTTGATTAACATTAGAAGAAATCTTCAAATATACGACTAAATTTATGATTAGTATTATAGTCATAAAAGACAAAAATGACTAATAGCCCTAAAATTATTACGAACAAGTTGTTGAGAATAATGGTCATTTAGGACATGATGTGTCAATGATGTGACACATTTCATTCATTAGTCATAAAGGACATGAAATCATTAATCATAGTGTAATTTTATTATTATTACAAATTATAATAATTGATATTATTATAATATAAATAACAAGATATATTTTCACCCTTTCAATTATTGAAACATGTCATCACCTAAGTTAGGTTTAAAACTAGTTTAAATGGCTAAGTAGACCACCTAATCTACCTAGGTAATCTAATTGGGTATGGAATATTCAATTAATATTCCATCGTTGACCACAACAATGTCATTTGTGAAGTTTGATCCTTGGACCCCAAGGATGGAATTGAATTCATTTATCACCAAACCTCCCCACTTGTTGTGTAAACAATCTAATGTTTATTTTATTTAAACCATACTTCATTTAAACATTACACAAAACCTCAAATTTGATGATTCATATCTTATTGATAAATTGTCCAAATTAAAGAATTAAAAACTTATTGATAAATTTCCTTCACTAATGTATATAGTTCTTATATATATGTAAAAATGTGAATTCATTTCAAACGAAAATATTTGAATTTTGTTATCGAATAATATTTCAATGACCATTCTTTGGGGGAAAAAAAATCAAACACATGATTTGTAAATGGAAAAACCTTTGTGGGTAGTACAAAAATAAATAAAATATACCTTTCATATATTAAATCTTCATTTGATTTATAAATTTATATTATACAAACTTTCTTCCAATATATCATGATTTTATTAATAACTTTTAAATTAGACATTTGAGTCCATAAATTTTATCCACATAAAATATTATAAATGGATCATAAATCAATTATAATATCTACATTTTTATATATAATATTTAAAAATATTGATCATATTAATTTTATTTATAAATGTAATTTAAATATAATTTTAAAATTAAAAAATGTTGAATAATTTTCTGAAATTATAAAATTTTATTCAAATAAATGTACTACCCACTTACCTACCTACCCACCCACCTATAACCTACCTACATATTAACTACCTACCTACCCACCCGCCCGCCTACCTAGATGTACTACTTACCTTCCTATCCACCCACCTATAACCTACCTACATATCAACTACCTACTTACCTACCCACACACTTATTTACATACATGTACTACGTACCTACATACCCACCCACTTACCTAAATACATATTATTTACCCACCCACCTACTTACCTACTCACCCACCACCTACCTACCCACCCACTCACCCACCCATCTTTTACAACCTACCTACCTTCATACCTCATAGTCTTGTAATGAAGTGTCAAAATAAACATGTGAAATAAAAAAATTAACAAAAGTTGAACACCTTTTAATGATGTGGTTCATTGATTAAGGATTTGGTTTACCATTGGGTAGGTCAAAGGTTTAATTCTTAACATTATAACCTATGTACATGTTTAAGGGGCTAAGGTACATAGGGTAGGCTAAGTAGGATATACAAGGTTAGGTTAAGGTAGGTCAAGTAGGATAGGGTGGCTCATAGGGTAGGTTACCACCTACCTACTTGCCTTTTTATGAACTACCTACCCACCTACCTACTTGCCTTTTTATGACCTACCTACCTACCTACCTACTTGCCACAAATTTTTTTATACGAATAGAAATTCAACTAGTCAAAATGACCAATCAAATGGTACACTCTATTAGTCAAAAAAATCACCCTAATCACAATGGACATGCAAAATTGACCTCTCCAAAATCACTAAGTGGTCTTTTTTACACCTATTCAAATTGGGTATTTTTAAACTATATTTGTTAGTAAAAAAATACCAAATTTTCTAGTAGTGATTGTACTAGTGAGAAACTAACATTACAATTAGTATTATTATTAAAGATCTAGTTACATGTTCAATGGAGAGCATATGTGGAGGTGATCATAATAATAGCCTCTCCATACCATTAAATGGCTCAACACCATTAAGGACAAAGCTAGCTAGTTTGAACTCTAGTGGAGGTGCCCATGGATTGTTGGGCCAATTTTGAAAAAAATCATCTAATTATTTTTTTAAAAGTGCAAATGTTGGTCCAAGTTCTTCAATTGAAGTATTGCATATTCAAGATGCTATGAAAATCATACAAGAGCAAATAAAACTTGGTTTTGATATACCATTGTGTATCAAAGCAATTATAAAGGTAAAAAAAATGTTGGATTTTAAATAAATTAGAAAAGAGTTTGACCAAGATGAAGAACTTATTGAAAGTGTAGAACCTTTTTGTTCTATGCTTCTAATGGATGATGACGGTGTTGTGGCAATCATTTATCATAAGGCTATTTTTAAAAAGGAAGCACTGAAATATGGTGATAAAATTTTATGGCTTTTTCAAAATGGTGGTTATGTTAAAAGATCCAAATTGAAAGAATCTTCTTTGATAGCAATGTTTGGATGGAGATGGGCACAAGATTTCTACAGGTAAAATAATTGAACATGTATATTCATTTGAATTTATAATCATTTGCGATGATTTTTTTTCCTTTTGTTGTAACTTTTCCACGAATAAATGAAACATTTGAAATTATAATCACGTGATGATTTTATTATTATTATTTTTGTTGTAACTTTTTCAATAATAAATGAAACATGTACATGCACAATAATCGAGGAAATCAAGTTGATGATGATGTTAAAGCAATGATAGCTAAACTTGAGATTTTTGCTTCCAATTTGGCAAGATGGTTATTACTTTACATTTTTTTATAATGTTATTATATTTAACTACATCTCTTTTGATGTATTGAAAACATGTTTTTATCATTATGAAATTAAACCCCATATGTGAAAGACATATGCATTTGATTTCTTAATAAATAAAACATCTTTCCAATGTTAAGTATAAAGCATTATAAATAGGAAATTAATAACCTCAATGGTTATTATTTAACCTTTTTTATCATGTCATTGTATTTAACTACATCTTTAACGTGTGGGCATTATCACATTTTCTACTCTTTTAAAAAACCCCCAAAATAATGCAATAATAATAGTATAATAATAGTATTATGATAATAAAATGTTCACCTTTTCTCCTTATTCATTGATAACATTGTTTTTTGGAATTTCATAAGTTTTTTGTTGTCCGTTTGGTTTGTTGTGGTTGCTATTTCCCACCTCCAATTGTTCACAATTTGCCAATATGTCAACAAATTTTCAAACCTATACTAATTATTCAATGCAATAGTAAATCAATTTTCAATTTCCAAAGGAAATTCAACATATTTGAAATGTGCCCTTGAATTTTTACATTTTTTCTAGTGTGCTAATCATAACATACTATTTTGGCAAGCACAAATTATATTATTTTAAAAAGCACAAAATTTTTAGGATTTAATGTTATGAAAGAAAAATATTTATAAAAGAAGAAAAAGAACGTTTTATTATTTTTTGGGAATATTTTAATTTTGAAATGAAATATTTAAAATAAATTTATTATTTGGTAGCAAAAAGTTTAAGAAGTTCAAAGTTTTTTTCTTTTAGAAACTTGCCACTTTTTATCCACTCATAAGACCATAGAGTCTACATATGGCAAAGTTAGCAAAAAATTCATAGAAAAAAATCCTTTTGAAAAGGTGGTAGCCAAGGTTTTTCCTTTTAAATATTGTGGTCATTATATTGGCTATGATCATTAATGGACAATACATAATTTTTAGAATCATGCCTAGTTATAGAGATTTCTAGTACTGCACTATTTAAATTTGGTGAATTTTTTGGAAAAGTTTCCAAATAAATCCTTTATTTAGATCACATTGCCTTTTTTTTGGTTGCAACTTAGCATAATTTCACCCCAAAAAAATCATTAAATACGACCTTGCAACTTTGCAAAATAATTTCACATTATACAAAAAAAAAGAAAAATGCTAAACATAATTATTGTTTTTTTAAAAATGAAATACTATTGGAATGCTTTAATTTCGAAATTCAATTTTTTTTATTAGATATCAATTTGTTAAATTTCAACTTTATGAGGTAGCATCAAATGCAAGGATTGAAAAATGGTTTAACAATAAATAATGATTTTTTGGTAAAAGTTTTATTTTAAAAAAAAACCTATTACACATTTGGCTATTTATAGCAATCAACAACATAAATGATACATTCCCAAGCTCCTTAATAAATTCAAATGTAAGTCTAAGGTGAAAACAGTGGAAGAATAAGGAGTCAAGGCATGCTCCCTGGCTTGTAGCACTTCGGGGGTAAAGGGGCGTGTTGGAGTTCCAGGATGGGGACTAGGAAGATTGATAAACAACTCAATTACTCACACAAACGTGCACAAACCAAACAACAAGTTGGTTAGTGCATAACACTTTTGGTGCACGAACGAGCCATGGGCAAACACGAACTCACAAGATTCTCCACGGCCCGGATTTGGGGGAAGCCACCACCTTCCCCCTTATAATACACTCTGTGTCTAGCCATGGGGCCAACACCCAAATGGCATTTTGTCCCAAGACTCTCAAATGGGAATCCCAAAATTCCAAAAATTAGGATTCCTATAACTTTGGAGGCCCATAACTTTGTGTGTAAACGTTCGACTGAGGTGAGGTCTAAAGCAAAGTTATAGCCCTCATCGAAGGCTTTCCAACGATATGTGTCACGCCACCTGCACACAAGGAAATCGGGGCGATTCCTGACCTTTTAGTGGTCGGGAGTCAAATTGACAATTTGACTATTGGCCCTTCTTTTGGCTATAACTTATGTTTTAAGTATCCAAATGGATCATGTGAGCCCATTTTAGACATCTAAGTTCCATGAGCTTTCCAATGATATAATGAACTTCTCAATGCAATGAGTTTTGACGTCTATAATCGCCTTCTGAAAATTTGGGAGTCTATTAAGATACTAATTCCCAAAGTGGGAGCTCATTTGGGAGTGCGAGGGTTCATTTTCTTGCACTCTCTTGCACTTTCGGGAGCTTGAACTATGACTCCCGAGTTCATTTTTGGCCCACACCTTTGCAAGCCCTTGCCTTGGTCATGAGCCCAAGGCTAGGGTTACGATAAGAAATGGCAACACACTAAACACCTTTGTCGAACTCTATTTGGTGTTTTTATTGGGTAGAACAACCTTGTGTAGAACCTTGTGATTCTGCCATAAGGTTCGATTGGATTATTACATCGTGTAATTGTTAGATCATTAATATTATTAAAAAAAACAAAAACTTTGGCCACGGTTTGGGAAATTAACTATTATTTTGATGATATAATAAATTGGAATTTCCCAATGTGAAATTTGTCATAAAAAGGGGCTCACCTCAAATTAACATGAATGCATGTTTGTTATATTGTGATCCTTTGCATTCATTGATAAGTTCACCACTTCCTGCATTGAATTGACATATTTTGCACATTGTAGCAATAATACTATAATATCATGACAAACACATTATATATAAAAATTCCAAAGTATTTAAAAAATAATGTCCAAAAAAAAACTTCTATGAAAAAAATTGAAAAATGTTTCTAAATATTCTTGGAATATTTTAATTGAACATTACTTGAACACTTTTGCTTCATCTACTACTTATAACTAATTACTTTTACAACTAATTGCACTACAATTTGGAGACTTACTAATTATTTGAATATTATTATTTCATCTATATGATTACTAATTACTATTTGTGAGAAACTACTTTTATAACACATGACAAGAAAAAACAGAAAGTAACAAGACAATTAGCACTAATGAACAACAAACAAGTTGATTTAAATACTTTACATGACATAGATTTATTTTTCTTTCAACTACAAAATCAGAAATTGTAGTAGGAGTTTCCCCTTGGCTCGATTATTTATGGGTAGTTGCAATTGAAGTTTCTCCATGTTGAGAATTCAAGCTTAACTAGTTAGGTTTCATTAGTTACTAAAGTAAGAAAGTAACTAGGTTACTTTCACAAGGTTGAATTACTTTCTTTACTTATATTAGTTTAGTTATTTGTGGTTTGGTGTTTTAGTTAAATACTTTAGTGTTGATGGTTTGACTTTTTTTATTCATTGCACAAGTTTGTGTATTTCATGTGACAAGAACCTTGAGGAGTTATTGATGTTATGTTCTGTGTTGTGAGCATCATGTTTTAGTTTCCTTTCAATAAATATTTATGTTTGCACTTGATTAGATATCTTATTTGTTAACATGGTATCAGAGTTTAGGTTGTTTGATGAGAAAATTGAAAAAGATCTAAAGCTAGAAAGTCTTTAGAACTAGAGTTTGAAAGTCTCTAATAATATCATAGGAGTTTATCAAGTGCAAAAGAGAAATGGGGAAATGAAAGAATGTCAAGAAAAAGAAAATAAAAGAAAAGAGATGAAATGAAATTAACATATCAATGGTTGTGGAAGTCAGATCTTTAAATCTAGATTTAGATTTATTGTGAAAAAAACTTGAAATGAAACTTGCAGAGATTATAGAAGGCTATAAGACGTTTTTATTCTTAGAATTTTAAAAGAAAAAGATATGTTTTGTGAGAGTTATGAACTTTTGAAAACTTTGTGTCAAATTTGGTTTTTTGGTCATATCTCCTGTGTTTGAGCATTTTTGGATCTGAAAGTTTGAGATTTTATAGATCATAAAGGATTATATATGTGAGAGAAATTTCATGTCATTTGGATTTGTATTGAGAGAGATCCAAGTATCTAACATTTTAGCCTCAATTTTAAAATTAGTTTTTTTGAAAATGATAACTCTTTGTGATCATGATAGAGCTGAAATTTTGAACAAATATAAAGGACATACATTTAATGTGTCTCCCAAAATCTCAAGGAGGTTGAGTTGTTGAGAGCAAATTGTAAGTCATCTTTTGTTCAAGTCCCACTTTGAAATGATTTCAAGGAAGTAGCAAGATATCTCACTTTATGAAATGAAATGAGCAAATTTTTTTAGAGATGATATTAGACATAGTTTTTCATGTTTCACCAAAATTTTAAATCAATACAAGGTCATATGTGAGCAGTGTAGTGTTGCAAAGTTGTTGTGATAGAAGTTTACATTGCGAAAACATTAAAACGAATTTTGAAGTGGAACAAATAAAATTTGGGAGAACTTGGAGTTTGAAAATTGTAAAGCGCAAATACATTATCAAGACCTTCATATAAAGTTTGGTATGTAATCATGTATTTAATACCACACAAAATATTATACAAAATACATACATATACATCAAACCTATGTGTAATATAAAATTTCGTATAATATCAAAACATACATACATATGCAAGGTCCATCTTGTTCAACCCTAACCCTAATCCTAATCCTAGAAACCTAAGGAAGGAAAACCCTTATCATAACCCTAGAAACCTAAGGAAGGAAAACCTTAGTCCTAACCAAAGAAACCTAAGGAAGGAAAACCCTAATCCTAACCTTCAAACCCAAGGAAGGAAATAAAATCATTTCTTTGAAACAAATCATTTGTCAAACCCCAAGAAGACATTGAGTGTTGCCTTGAAAGATGGTAGACGGTCTTTTTCAAATTGTAATTGAAAAATTAAACAAAAAAAATTTCCAAGTGTGGAAAATTTAGGATTATGAATTTTTTTATGGGGAAAGGCTATTGGGAGTTCATAACTGGTGGTGAGAAGAACCTCCTCTCCTAGAAAACCCCACACAACAACAAATTCAAGCTAATAAAACTTGGCATGAAAAATCTAGAAAAGTCTTATATTGGTTTTCTCTGAATGTGTTCAATTCCATGATTGTGCAATTCAAGATGTAAAATCACCCAAGCAAGCTTGGGATACATTGGTGAAGATGTATAGCACCAATACACAAGCTTGCAAAATGCAGCTTAAACAAAAGTTGCATAATCTATAAAAAAACAAGATGAACATCAATGACCATTCTACAAAGGTGAAAAACCTTGTATATGTTTTTGCATATATAAAAACCCTTGTAGATGATGAAGATTTAGTGGCCGTGGCCTTGAATGGATTTGGAAAAGACTATAGCCAATTTTTTACTTCAATTGTTGTTCGAGAAACTTTTCCCAATTTCCAAAATTTGATAACTTTACTTATAAGGTGAAGAGGTGAAGATTATTAGTACTTCATCCAATGGAGGATCACAAAAAAATGTTCTCTACTCAAATACTAATAAAGGTAGAGGTAAAGGTGGTAAAACATCATTTCAAGGTCAACATAGAAGCTTGCATGGTGGACATCATCAGCATGAAGGTCGACCTCATGGAAGTAGACGAAGAAACTTTATTAGAAGAAGAAGTTGTGGTGGAAGCCATTGAGGTCAATAACCAAATTGCGATTCAAATTGTTACTACTGTGGGAAACATGGGCACATGGCAAAAAATTGTTATCAAAGGGCGCATGATGTATAAAATGGAAAGCTGTAATAAGGGAATTATGCATCAACAAGCAATCAAGGTGATGAATAACTATTTATGATGTAGCACATGGCAAATTCAATGATAGGAAGTGTATTAGATAACAATGTCTAGTATGTGGATTTTGGAACTTCAAACCACATGACTAGTCATGGAGAATGGTTTAAAGACACAAGGGATTTGAAAACACCAAGGTTTGTGGAAACTGGTGATGACATTACACATCCATCCCATCACACAAATTAGCAAGGTGCCATTGTCCATGCAAGATGGGCAAACAAAGTACTTAAAAGATGTACTTTATGTTCTAACCATAACAAAAAAATTAGTTTCAGTAAGCTAGATGGTGGAACAAGGTTTACATGTGACATTCAACCCTAATGGATGTTTTGTGGAAAACATGAAAAACCAAGGCAAATTGATTGCAAAAGGGAAAAGGATTGTTCACCTTGGATGTAAACATGCCTGAGGTGAATTCCACATTATTCACACATGGAAAAGGAGTTGGAGACATTGGAATTTGGCACAAGTGGGTTGGCCATGTTAATCTCCAATGTTTTAAGTTGATGGAGAAATAAAATCTTGTTGGAGGGTTTCCCGAATTTGGAATAAAAAAAATGATGTCAAAAGTTTGTGAAACATGCCAATTGGGGAAGTAAGCTAGGCATCCATTCCCAACTCAAACAACTCATGTAAGTTCCAAACCTTTGGAAATGATTCACTCATATGTGTGGACCACAAAGATAGAATCCATTGGAGGATGCAGGTATTACGTGAGTTTCATTGACAACTACAGAAAAAGGTGTGGGTCTACTTCATGAAACACAAAGGTGAAGTGTTTCAACATTTTTTGAATTTCAAAGCAATGGTGGAAAAAGAAAAGGGTGTGAGCTTCAAATGCTTAAAGTCTAATGGAGGGGGAGAGTATTTTTCAAATGAATTTAATGAATACTTGAAGGAACATGGAATTCAAAGGAAATACTCATGTAGTTATTCCCCACAACAGAATGGAGTTACTAAGAGGAATAACATGCACATTATAAAAATAACATGTGCCATGTTGAATGAAATTTTTTTGCCAAATTACTTTTGGGCTGAAGCAATAGCAACTGTAGTTTATATCATGAATCGAACACCCATAACAATAGTTCATGGCATGACACCCAAAGAAAAATTCACATGAAAAAAACCAAATGTTACACACCTCAAAGTGTTTCATTACATTGCATACGTGCATGTTCCTGACGAAAATAGATCAAAACTAGATTAAAAGTTAAGAAAATTATCTTCATTGGATATTCCTTAAAACAAAAAGGATATACATGCTTCAACCCTTTCACTTGATAGTTGCAAGTGAGTAGAAATGTTTATGTTTGATGAGATGGTTAGTTGGTACTCACCACTAAAGATACCAGAACATGGAGAGGTTAGAAATGGTGATGTTTCATCAAATGTGGAATAAGAATCACAATTAATTAATGGACCATAAGAATTTTCAATTAATGGGTCCATAACATTCCATGGAAAGGAAGATTAAAATCTTCAAACATTGTACATGGTAGTTCTCAAACATCATTTAGAGATTTTCATGTTGATGTTGAGTTAAGTGATTTAGAGAAGAGTGTGGGTGAAGAATCAAAAGTCCTTTCGATCATTATTCCCGGACTTCGAATGGCCAAAAAAACTTTGAAAACACCTGACAACAACAATGGAGTACGAAGATCCACATGAGTTAAGTACCCCATACAAATATTCACATATGATGGCTTTGTAGCTCATCATTACACATACATGGTGAAAGTTATACATGAGGTTGAACCCACTTGTTTTGAACAAGCGGTTGGAAACCCTAAGTGGGACAATGCCATGGATGAAAAGATGGCGGCGTTAGATGCTACTACTACTTGGGAATTAATAGTTTTACCAAAGGACAAAAAAACAATTGGGTGCAAATGGGTGTACAAAATCAAACATAGTGTAGATGGATCTGTGAGCAGATACAAAGCAAGATTGGTTGCCAAAGGTTATGCCCAAACTTATGGCATAGATTATGAAGAGACCTATAGTCTAAGTGTAGAAATGACAACTATAAAAGCAATCATTATTGTGGCAACATCAAAAAGATGGTATTTACATCAAATGGATGTAAATAAAACTTTTTTTTAAGGAGATTTACAAGAAGTGTACATGGAACAACCATTAGGTTATGTGGACCAAACACATCCTAATTTGGTTTGTAGGTTGAAGAAAGCTTTGTACGGCTTGAAACAAGCACCTAGAGCTTGGTCAAATAAGATAGGTCGATATTTTGTCACAAGTGGATTTCAAACATCCAATGCAATTTTTTCACTATGTGTCAAAAAACAAATCGTGGGATTATAGTCATAGTCATCTATGTTGATGACTTTATTATCACAGGAGATAGTGATGTAGACAACTTTGATTTGAAGAAGCTTTTGAAACAAAAGTTTGAGATGAAGGATTTGGGAGAGTTGCGTTGCTTCCTCGACATTGAAGTAATCCAGTTCCCTAAAGGGATATGGTTACTACAAAGGTAATATGCCTTGAACAAATTATCCGAATATGGAATGACGAATTGCAAACCCATTTGAATTCCATTGGAAGAAAATGTGAAGTTAAGTGTAGATGAAGGAGACCTTGTGGAGGATACCATTATATACAGATGCATAGTGGGGAGTTTGATTTACATGACCATCATAAGGCCAAATTTGAATTATGTTGTTGGAGTGGTGAGTCAATTCGTGCAAACACCACAAAAGCCACATTTGGATGTAGTGAAGTGCATCCTGAGGTACATAAAACATACTTTGTAATGTGGATTTTTTTATGAAGCCAAGAGCCAATTACAAATACATGGATACACGAATGTTGATTAGGTTGGTAATGTTTCAGATAGAAAATCAATTAATGGTTTCATTTTTTTTTTGGAAATGGTGTTATTAATTGGAGTAGTAAAAAACAACTAACAATCGCATTATCAAGCACAGAAATAGAATATAGAGGCGCAACAATCGTTGCATGTGGAGTAGTTTAATTACAAAAATAACTTTCAGATTTGGGACAGTAAGTGGATGCTCCTATTGTCATTTATTGTGATAACATCAGTAGCATACTACTTACTAACAACCCGATCTATCACGTTAAAACAAATCACATTGACGTGCATTACCATTTTATTAGAAAAAAAGTTCTAGCAAGAGAAATTAACCTTATTCATGTCAATGCTAAAGATCAAGTTGCTGACATTTTCACAAAGGTTTTAGGTACAAACAAGTTAAAGAAGTTTAGAAAAATGCTTGGTGTACTAAAAGTGGATTTGAGCTTGAGGAGGCATGTTGAGAATTCAAGCTCAACTAGTTAGGTTTCAATAGTTATTTGAGTAGGAAAGTAACTAGGTTACTTTCACAAAGGTTAAAATACTTTCTTTACTTATATTAATTCGCTTATTTGTGGTTTGATCTTTTAGTTAAATACCTTGGTGTTGATGGTTTGGCTCTCTTTTCTTCATTACACAAGTTTGTGTATTTCATATGATAAAAACCTTGAAGAGTTTTTGATGTTATGTTCCATGTTGTGAGCATCATGTTTTAGTTTCCTTTCAATAAAGATTTATGTTTGCACTTGACTAGATTTCCTATTTGTTAACACTTTAACACTCGCACATTATTTATAACATCATTGTCGACTTGATTATTTGTGAGTGAATGCAATAGAAGTTTGTTTCGATGCCATCATATCATTTGTAACATCATTGGATCAACTATTTGTGGGTAGTTGCAAAAAAAAATCTAACACCACCCTGACATTATTTGTAATATCATTAGCTCATCTATTTTTGGGTAGTTGTAATATAAGTTTTTAAAACTCCGATAACAAGGCCACAATGACCTAGCACCCACCAATGCACCATCCATTGGATGCCCATTATTACTCAGTTGTGCATGAATATCAACTAAATTAATATTTGGTTTCACCCTAGTAACCAATTTTGTAAGAAATAGGTCTCATACATAAGTAGTAGGAAAATAGGTAACTTTTGGGTAAGTAGATGGTTTACATATAGGTAAAGGTTGTTTTACCTAATAACTACTTGTTTGTGGGTTATTGGTAGGTAGGTAGGAAAAAAAACAATTACATTAACCAACCACCATGGTTAGCTAGGGAATTGGAACCCAACAAAAATTTGTTTCTTGACCACTTACCATTCATCCTTCATGGTGAATTAGTGAGTGTTGGTTCATTGTGGCCCGACAACAACACTACTTTCTCTTCTATGTTCCACCATATTTTTTTCAGTACATGCACCTTGGTGTGAGTAGTACTTGCCAATTTAACTTATTATTTTAAATCAAATATGTGCCTACAATGTGCATAACTAAATACCTACTATGTGCTAGAACTCTTTGTGTAAATAACACTTATAAGTAGATTGCTAGATGCTTCACATAAGATAAACTTCATGTGGGGGGAAAATTAATTAATTAAATTAAAAAATCAAACTTGCAAATGTTAAATCAGGTAAACCTATCGGGTGAATGAATGAAACAATAAAATCTTTCAAGTCTACACAAAATCTTATTTTGTTGAGCATTGAAAAAAAAAATGAAAACCCCCTTTCTTAACATTTCCATTGGTCTGCCAAATTTTTCACAAACTAAACAAATTAAAAGGTGTGTTTTTTTTTTTTTTTAAAATTTTTGCCAAAGGGTGACAAAAAAGGGAAAGAGGTTAGGCATTTCAACAAAATGTTTTTTTTGGGACCGACCACTTTTGTTAGAATCCTACTTGCTTTATTGTGAGTGCTTTTGTTTTGTTTTTGTTTTTAATTTTTTTTTTTTTGTTTTTTCTCTTTATGGGAACATTTGAAGAGAACAAAACCCTTCAATTCAAAAAATCTTGCAAATTCCCCAATTCTACACACTTCTACAAATTAAGGGGAGGGGTGGGGGGGGGGGGGGGGAAGGAATTTTTTTTTATTTTTTTAACATTTTGTAGC
>Ga0116227_10008348_pt1 | contig 19614 bp, 15 predicted proteins | sample S1TSphgellanicum_FD_89693 | JGI IMG/M metagenome (GOLD analysis project Ga0116227, IMG submission 89693) | Host-associated microbial communities from peat moss isolated from Minnesota, USA - S1T2_Fb - Sphagnum magellanicum MG | ecosystem: Host-associated > Plants > Peat moss > Unclassified... | reverse complement strand
TTTGGGGAATTAAAGGGTTTTTTTTTTTTGTAAAATGATGAAGCTTTTAATAAGGAAAAAAAAACATTTGCGAAAAGCAAGGCAAGTATCATTTTTTTTTATTTTTTTTTATTTTTAAGTTTTTTTTTTTTTTTTTTTTTTGGTTTTTGGTTAGGATGTTGTTTCTGAAGATAATCACAAATTGATTTGGTTTCTCCTAATTCAGATTTTTTTGCCTAGGCAAGAGATGTCACTTGCTATTGTTGGTGTTTCTTTGCATTCAAGATTTTGTTGATCATGTGTTTTTACTTTTTTTTTTTGGGTTGCTTTCTATTCTATTTCCTCTTGGCACAAGATGTTGATATTGAAGATCATGTAGTATGATGCAATTAATGCAATTGTTATTGATTCATTCCTTCTTGTTGATGAAGGACATGGTGTAGTTGATGAAGGGTTTTAGGGTGTTGATGTTGCTTTTAAACAACAAAAAAATGTTGTTACTGTTGTTGGTGGTGATATTTGTTTAGAGAGATAAGAGATTTTTTATTTTGTTGGTGGTCTTTAGGAGAATGTCATTGTCCAAGCCCCAAAACCAAGTAAGGAACATGATGATGTTGAAGATAGTTTTTAGAATTAGCTCTTTGTCATGGAGCTTCCAAAGCAATTCATGGGCAACAATTGCTTCAAATGTTGAATGCAAACACATTGTTTGGGCATATATTCAATCATCTTCAGAACCGTGCCATTATAATCAACTTGGTTTTTGATTTGAAAACAATTCATGTTGTTGTAGCAAACATTGCAGACAAGACTATATTGTAATTGTTTTTTTCACATAGCTTTGATTTCCAACATTTCACATTTGAGATTGAGTTTCAACTTTGCAAATTTCACATTGAGCTTCATTTGAGCCTTTTAGATTTGACATGGAGTTTTACTTCAGATTTTCAATTTCAGATTGACTTTTAGTTGAGGTGTGATTCATTTGAATTTGAGCTTTCATTGAGCTCTGACTTGAACCTTTTGTATCTCTAATTGTTGGGCATGAGAAGCTAGATTGGGCATCATGGGTAATTGCCAAATGTGCAGGGTAATTGCGTAGGGTAATGCCAAATTGCGCCAAGGTAATTGCCAAATTGCACATCCACGATGCCCATGCCCATGGGTAATCCATGTGCATCGTTGGCTTCAATCCCAAATTTACCTTAATTTAATGTGCCATTTAATGCACCAAGGTAATGTGCAGGATATTTTGGCAGGATAATTGCGCAGGGTAATGCCGGGCGTGGATGAGGGGCATTACTGGAAGTAGGGCTCATGTGAGGCGATACTTGATCACTGGCTCAATTCCAGTAATGCCCTTCGTCTTCTGGCATTATCTCTGTGGTGTTACACTGCGGAAAGGTGCTGCAGAAAAATTCTTTTTCTTTCTATGACCAAAATCTGCAGAAAATGGAAGAACTTGCTCCAGATAGGGAAGATCCCTTCGTGGAACTTCCCACTTCAAGAACAAAATAACCCGTCCCTTTAAGTGATGGCAAATTACAGTACAGAATATGGCCCCCAAACACACTAGAAAATTTTCTGCGGGTCTTCATGTATAGGAGAAGGGCCTGCGTACAGCCTTCCATGATTTGAGATCTGTGCCCGAGGCCAGTAGGCCAAGGGAACAATTTGAAAATTACGAAAGAGCTTGTACTCAGGTCTTTTTCCTACGTAAAGCAGAGCTGGGATTTTTTCATTTTTTAGAAATAGTGACAGGCTGGCTCGTACCTTCCGCTGGTCAGAGGATCCCAGTACAGCCTGGCTAGTACCTTCCACCGCAGAAGATCCCGCTTGCCGAAAACAGGTTTCTTCAGGCTGGTAGGCTAAGGGAGCTGAAAATACGAAGGAAAAATCCAGGCAGTGCTTTAGGTGCTGGTGCTAAGCAGGCAGAGGAGAGAAGAGAAAGTTGTTCTGGAGGCACAAGGATTCAATTTTGAGGTGTGATAGTCTGCTCTAACTTATTATGTAGTAACTCTCAGTTTATAGGAGAACCTTGAATTCAATGGTAGCTTTTGTTTTTGAACATGATTATATAGTTGAATGAGCTAATAATTTAAATGATTCTGGCAGCGCTGCCAGCCAGAATCATGGCTTGTGTCGTCTGGATGTTTGAAGAACATGTCAATGGGTAGGCTTCTAGGCTCTTTGACGTGGAACTAGGCTTCTGGTTGATGAAGGAACCATCTAGCCATGGTTCTCCTGTGGGTGGAATAGGACAATATTATCTTTTATGGATATGGTAGTAGGCTAAGTATGGGTCTGCGTTTCTTGCTGCTGTGCATCATGTTGACAAACTTCGTGAACCCATGTCCTGAGCCAACAATGTATGTAATCTGAAATCTTTGAAACCGAGTTTGCAGCAGTTGGTCTGGTGGAGGTGGGACTCGTAGTGATGCATCTGAGTCCCACCAGATCAACCAACTTCACTTGGATGTGTACACTGGTGGTGAATTACGCGTCATCAGTCTGGGTTTGGGTCAATTCTTTTGGAGATGGATTCATTGCAAGGGAGCTTAAGTTTGTATCTGCTGTTGCAAAGAGAAATGATTATGAGCAGTGTGGCCTGATTACAAGTTGGGCTTAAGGGTTGGTCTGAAGTCTGGCAGTGGCACAAAGAAAGGGTTTGGTTTTTCCATGGATGTTCCCATGTCTTCTTGTCCTGTGAAGTTATGGGAAAGATATGGGGTTTTAGCTTTCATGAACAGGGAGGGAGGGATGAATGAATTTAGCCACATTCAACCAGCACCCACCAGCACACCATCCACTGGATGCCCATTATTATTCAGTTGTGAATGAACCTCAACTGAGTTAATATTTGGTTTCACCTTGGTAACCAATTCTGTAATAAATAGTTCTCATATGTAGGTAGATAGGTAGGAAACTAGGTGACTACTAGGTATGAAGATGGTTTATACATAGGTAAGGGCTGTTTTTACTACCAACCTACTAAGAACCTGCTTGAGGGTTGTTTGTAGCTAGGTAGTAAAAAAAAAAGCAACCTAGCTAACCACCATGGTTAGATAGGGAACTGGAACCCAACAGAAAACTGTTTCCTGATCACTTATCATCCATCCTTCATGGTGCACTGGTTTCACTATGGCGGATGAATTCACTGGCACTGTGTGTTGTACTAGTCCTGGCATCAAAGAATTGACAAGACTGGTATTGCCCTGAGGCAATACCAGCCTTAAACCAATACCTGCCTAGTAGGGACTTGAGAGTAGTACCAGCCTCATACCAATACCTCCCTGGTAGTGACTTGAGGTCATACCAGTTTAATACCCGGCCTGACTCAATCTCAATATCAGGTATATACCTGCCACATACCAGCCAAAAATCAGCCTTGGACCCTAATATTAGGACTGGTATGAAAGTTTTAAGAAAATCCCATACCCATAATAGGCTGGTGTATATATATCCGACACCATTAGCAGCTGGTATGTTCTAAAGTTGATACCCACCCAAGTTCCAACACTAGTCTCCACTGATTAGTGGAGTACTTTTCCCATGCTCAGTTGGTGCTGGATCAGACCAACTGCTCTGAATCACACTGATCAAAACTCTCAGGGAGCTTTGGATCCCTTTGCCTGCAAATGCATTTCCCTTGTTGCAAAGGGTTGTTGGCTTGTACCCATTAGTAAGTGGTACCTATAAAATGAGATCTCAATCTGTGTACCATATAAAGTATATTCATGAGGTAGAGGACCGCATAAAGTATTACAATTACATTCATCCATTGATTAGATCATATAGCTGCTTTTGTTGTTTTCTGGGGGCGTTTGAGAGCCCATGTCACAAAATCATACCATTAGTACATTCCATGTTGGCCAAGTAAGGAATAAGATACGCAGCTCTAAGTACTATAATGCAGGAAAATTCTCAAGACATGTAAGGAGGATATGCAGCTCTTAAGGGCTATATGCATCGAGTATGGATGTTCATCCAAATGGGAAACGATGCAAATCCATGACATGACATTGCATGAGGGGCATTTTGTTCACCCATGGCAAGATGTTCATCAATGTGCTCAATGCATTAGAGGAATGTTTTCACAAGTAAGAACCTTCAAGTTTTGTACATGTTATAACTGAAGTTAGATAAGTTGTGGCTGACTTCCAAGGTCTCACATAATGAAGGCAAATGGACTTCTGAAGATTAGACTACTATGGTAGATAGGATTGTGCATTCAGTAATGAACCTTCACTACTATAAAAAGATCCAATTTTTGCCATAGAACTTGTTGGAATTCTAACTAATTTTAATAGATGTTAGCTGCAATTAGAATTTTTTAAAAATAGCTTGAGTTTCATTTTAAAAATAGATCAAATGATGCTAACTTTGATTTCAAATCTCCACATACCTTAGAAAACATGATTGATCTGAAGCAATTTGATCACATTGCCAATTTTGTTTTTTGATGGATTTTAAAGAATTAAATCCCTTGGTGTACGTGCATCTTTGGGTACCCTCAACTTTCATTCTGGCAATTTGTTTTTTATGTGGGTTTAATATTTCTAGCATGCAAATTGTCTTTCAGGTGGTTAGATTGCAACATTAGTCCTATTCCACTACCTATTAACCAAATGAGTTCTAAATGAACGACAAATTCCTGTTCCTGATCCTCATAATCAGACATGAAACAAATCTTGACTTGCTTATTTAAAAACATATTTTGTAAAATAAGTGGTTGGCTGTATGGTAAGAGTGCATAATGTGTGTGGATATGCTCAAGCTTCCCCAATGACATTTGAGGAAGGACTTCTATAGCTTTGCTAAGGTTAGTTTGCCGGGGGAGGTGGGGGGAAGCAAGGCTGCTTTCATGAATTTGCAACCAAAACTCACCTTTTCTATGGCTCCTTTTTCTCTCATTTCAAGGTACTATACCTTTGGAAACATAGGTAGGTCATGCAACGAAGGAAGGGGATGGTTTTTACACCTATTCCTTAAGGGTGGAAGCAATCTTATACTATGAGAAGGCATAAATTTTTTTCTCACTCTTCAGGAAAATGCATTAAAGTTATCTATAAAACAATTCTCATTTTGGGCCTCACTCTATGGACTCATTCTATCTTTTAAGCTATCCATAAAGTCCACTCTCCTCAAAACTAAGGATGAATATCTCACGTGATCATTATAGTTTCTATTTTAACCACATTACAAGCTATTCATAAAATCCACCAAAGTGAGGATCACTCTTCAAATAAATCTAAGGATGAATATCCTCAAGTGATCACCATAGTTTTTATTCTAATCACATTATAGTCTATTTAGGTTATTGCTATGTAAATTAAGGGGTTAACTAGGTTAGGAACTAGGGGTTTCCTATAGTCTACGTATGAAGCTACTAAGGGGACTCCCTAGTTAGGTCCTATTTAGGGCCTACATAGCGATCATTTAAGATAAGGACTATCAAAAGCCTACATATAAAGTTACATTGGTATCACTTAAGGTGTTACATAGAGTTACCTAGGGATTGATCTAAGTTATGGGATCTTTAAAAGCTACTTAAGAAATTACATAGGGACTACATAAGGTGCTATGAATAAACCCTAAGTAGCTCTAGGTAGTGTCTTAAATAACTCCTAAATCTTTTAATCTACAAAAATCCCTAGCTAGCTCCATAAATAAGTTTTATGTAATTTTGTAAGTAGCCTTTAAATATCCCATAATCTAAGTAGGCTCCTAAATGTCTCCTTAGGTAGTCCTTAGGTAGGCCATATATAACCCGTTGAGTAATCCTTAGATATCTCTTAACCTAAGCAGGTCTCTAAGTGTTTCCCTATGTATTTGGGTAGCTCCCTAAGTAAGCCGAGATATCCCATAATTTAGATAAGGCCTTAGGTGTTTCCCTACCTAATCCTTATGTAGCCAACCTTCTAGGTAGACCTTAATTAGTTCCTTATGTAAGCTTTTGACAGTCCTTATCTTAGATAGTCCTTTAGGTAAGCCTATGTAGCTTCCTTTTGCACCATGCTGAGCCTTTAGATATCCCCCCTAATTTAAGAAATTTTCAACTATCTCTTAAGTAAGTTTTGTGTAATTCTCTAAGTAACTCTTACATATCCAATAACTTAACATAGACAACACACATGAGACGTGAAGAAACTCAAATCATTTTGGGTGAAAAGGAAAAATAAAGTTTTCTCCTCTGCTATTTGGCTTTGGTGCATTTAGATCTTGCATTTTGATTGTCATCTTCAATTTCAATGAAACTCATTGTTTTATAATCTTTGTGGATAATTTATTATGTCCTTCCTTTAAAGGATATTTATGAATATAACCTACTCTCCAAACACACTAATTTTTTTTCAAGTGCTTTATGGTTTTGCTCAGGGTAATAAGGGCAAATATGATTGTTTGGGAGGAAGCTTATGTGCCTCTTATATATAGGCCTAGTCCTGGAAAAAAGAAAAAAGAAACCCTTAAGATAATGTACATATATCGCATTTGCTGAAATTTTACCCTTGAAGGTAAAGCTATTTTGTGTTTAACATACCCATGAGAGTGATGATAAAGGAGAAATATGGGTATGATCAATTTACCCTGCAGATGCCTTATGGCAATTGTGAAAGATATATTTGTGTTAATGCCTTTGCTAACTTCTGGTCTAATGCCTTTACACCAAATGTTGGTAAAAAAAAAAGGTACCCTCCCATCAATAGTATGAATTTGAGTGAGTATTCAAGTTATTTACCAGGGAAGCAACATATGTATCAAGTATCACATAGCTATCTATGAAAGGGCACAAGTGAGTAAATTGATATACACACACACAGGTCAGATCCGCCAGAAATTTCCTGGTGTATTTGAAAGACATGTTATAATATAACATGCAAATTTTTCACCAGCACCAGACTCAGCTTTACAATTTTGGTTTTGCAGTTTGTAAAATCCCCTATTAGAGTTATCCATAAAGTCACCCTGTCTTCACCCTGTTTTTGGGCCTGCTTTCACCCCTTATCCCCTCTTTCAGTGGTATCCGCAAAGGTGTACCTATTGTGAAGGACTCAGGATAGAGACTTTTCAATTTCAAAGAGTCGGGGGACTTTATTACTAGAGGAGGAGGAGGAGGAGGAGGACTCATATGGGTATTCTTGTTATGTGATTCACTTAGTTAGTTAGTTGTAAGGATAACAATGATGATGCTTTTGCAGAGGTTACACCAACCAACAGGACAAACAAATTCTTTCAGGATATGGTGATGGCCTGACCCACAAGCATGCATTTTGCATTGGTTGTGTTGTAAAGGACATACATCATGAATGGGGGCAAGTGAAAAGTGGATGATATTACCTACCTGAAAGTTAAAAGGATGAGAGTGAATTTCATCCCTCTTTCATCCACTTTCATAACCCTAGGTGGATGAATAAAAGTAGACTCTTATGTAATGTAAATGTGTGTATCAATGTGGAGGCAATTTGTGAATGAGGAAACAAAACATGAAACAGGTTGAGATGCACAACATACCTGTTAGAGTTCATCCTTAAAGTAGGTACCCCAAACTAGGGGGCAATTGGGACCCAGTTTTGGCAAAACTGAAGACGAAATCAGATGCTAGGATGAAAACAGTACAAAGGGGTACTGATACCCAGTCTCATTTAACATATAGCTTTGCAGTTTCGCTCTCTTTTACAGCTACACTAAAATTGGGGATGAAATGGGGATTACAGCGTCAAACGAGGGCCCAAAGACAGGGTGACTTTAAGGGTAACTCTAATATGATTGTGAGATGAGCAAACAACAAAACAAGAGGGTGTCATTTACCGTTGTACCAATGACAACAAGTTCAACATTTTGATGTCGAATAATTATTTTATTAAATTCCATTTTATAAAAAAGAATATTCTATACTATTGTAAAAGATTCTCTATTATCCTTCACAATTTTCTTCTTTGAAAAAAAGTTTTTTTTTTTTTTGAAAAATGTAAAGATTTCTGAAAATTATGTACTTAGTGTTGAAGCTGCCAAGGTAGTAGTACCTACTAGTGGAGTAATTCACATACCGGAGTAGGTACCTTGGCAGCTTCAACACTAATTGTATTACTTTCCGAAAATGCTTGTCTACTTTGATGGCTGTCCTGTAGCCAAATTTGGCTCTTTCCACTTCACTTTGTGAGAGGATGAGGATCACCAGTCCACCTACTTTGACAATATTGAGACACCCAAGTTTATTTTTTGGGTCACCATGGTGTGAAAATTAACCCCAAAAAATTATTTATTAAAAATTAGATAAATAAATAAATAAATATAATTTAAAAAAAAAGCACTTAGCCTACTAGGGGGTAGAAGAAGGGATCTGAGAGATGACCAAAACTTGGTGCGGTTGGGAACAGAGTTTGGTTGGAGAAAAGGATGAAAGTGGATGAACGAGGGATGAAATCTATGTAGAGACAGAGACGGTTGTGTTTTTTGTTTTGTCTTGTTTTGGAGAGTGCGAAAGACGCTGTAGAATGGGGCGGGGAGAGATGTCGATGGCGCTCAAAAACTCGCTAACTCGCTCTCTTGCTCGCTCGAGAGAATACAAAAGCCGCTGCAAATTTTTTGCGAGTCTTTTGCTAGATTCCCCCCACCCAACATGTCCATTGATGAAAGAAATTCCCCTTCCCCTCCCTTTCTTTTTCCCTGTAAACTTCTCTTTCAAGTTTTTTTCTTGGCATAAATAATGCCGTTGTTGTAGTGTACTTACGAGCTTGTGTGTGAAGAAAGAAACCTTTGTGAATTTCTGCCAGCCTCATTGAATCTTGCTTTTGCTGGGTAGCCATCTTCTTCTTGTTGAGACCATTTCAGTGCCTGAGGCACTTGTTTGTATACAGAGTTCGTTTTCTGCAGAGTCCACCAGGCTTGTATCTCCTTTCTTGCCTCCGAAGAAGGACCAAGTTTCAGGGGAATTTTTATTGTTTTTGCAATTGCATTCTCTAATAGGAGGAGAAAGAAGCTCTTGAGAGAGCAGGGGAGCAAAAACAACATATGTAGAATGCGATGCCCATGTGCTAGCCATGATAGTTCGAAGAGTTCTCACATCATCAGTTTGCAAGCACCCATCTTGTTGGGATTATGATGCCTTTCTTCCTCAAGTGCGAGAAAGATTTCAAAACAGTTCATTTGTGAATAGTCTGTCTACAGAGACGCGTGCTTACTACATGAGAGGTGGAAGAGCAGCTTCTTGCATTTGACAGGAAGAAGCTTCTCGCAGTCACATGAGTAGTCAGTCAGTCTCCAGCTTCTTGTAACTGCAATAGCTGTAAGCATAACTGCACTACTGTCAGTACCATAACTGTTTTTCTTTTCTTTTTTCGGTTGTTGCTCCTCATCAAGTATGTTAGGGTCTCATCATCATCCCTCCCAATAAATATATTGAGACATGATGGTGCGTACCCCATCTTCTGACTTCTTGCAATTCTTGAACTACTATACTCTCTATTCTCTGTCCCCTGCAGAAGAGATTACCATATGCATTGAGATAGGGAGCATTGCGTTTCAGGTTTATATGGGGAATGCCATTCCATTCTGTGATTTTGTGCCATAGGCTCGCTCTTCAGGAGTTTGATATTTTGCAGAGGATGAGTTGTTGTTATATGTCTAGCTTCTTCTTTGTCTTCTTGGTCATTCTCTAAGTATTCTCTGCTTGCAAATGACCTAGACCTGCTTTTTCTCTCCTCTCGATGCAGTGAGTTACATCTCTGGATCTCCTGCAATGTATGTGACTGTTTGGGTGCTTCATTGTGCTGTGTTCACAGAGGGTATCCCACAGCACGGTGCTCATCATCTCCATTTGATATGGTGTTAGCAGGGAGCTTCCAAGCTTCAGCAGTGGGGACAAAATCCACAGAATGGCTGCAGGAGATGCTCGCACCATGTGGCAGCGGACAGCCTCGATTTGCATGTTAGCAAAAGATCAAGACAGTGCTGCTGTCCGAGCTCCTAAATTGGCCCATTGTCCAGTCCTACCTAAGCTGGCACAGATTGATATCATTCCACCTGAAGCAGTGAGAGTTGTGGAGCATACACCACCATCTTACTGTTGGACCAACAGCAGCAGCTGGGCCTCAATGGACACAAAGACAATCTGGCACCTAAGCCCAAGTGCTGCATACTGCGATTACCGCTCTGAGTATCTGGGATCAGATGAAATGCTTGAAGCCTTTCGGTGTACGAAGCCTGCAGGCTTACAGGCTCTTGCAGCCGAATGCAGTGGCAACCTAAAGGGCTACAGTACAGGTTAGTGCTGTGTCATTAGATGCACCTGCTTGATGCTGACCTTGTTTGAGTAGTAGTTGTGTTACTCAAGAAATTGGTGCTGCTTATTATCGGCAAATTGGATTGGTTTTCCATACAGTGGGGAATCAGGATACTCTAGACTTCATATCTTCTTGTGCAGCAAGTTATTACAAACAACTATATTTCAGGGTTTAGTATGATGGAGAGGGGCTTGTGGTCATGTCTTCAGCACAATCTGAGATGCTAGTGGTGATCAACACTGGTTCAAGTCAAGTTTTTTGTCTAATGATTATTGAATCATTTCCTAATTTCAAGAGCAAATTGGTCCAGTTCTGATGGGTGTTGCATTTGAGAATGTGACAGGTGCTGAACTTGAGTGGCAGTGGATTGTAGACCCCATACCCACTTCTGGGCTTGGTGTGTCGTTCCATGCCGCAGAAGCAAAGGAGATCAACAGAAAAGAAGAGGCAGCAAGTTTAAGTGGGGGAGATAACGAACAAGGATTTGGAGAAAATACAGGAAAGGACACAACATCCAAGAGTGATTCATTACTGGAAAGAAGCCTGAAAGAGTCACTGGTGCTGTTATTGAATTGTGGTGCAGAAGCAACAGAATTGCCAGCAGTGCAAGTAGGAATCCAGCAGAGGGAGAATACAGATACAGTCATGCAACTATCAGGGACGTGTTTGAGTGATGAGCAAACTGTGGAAATGCAAGGAATCCAACATCATGGAACTATGGACACAAGCATACAACTGAGGGCAAAGTCTTTTATTGATGGGCAGTGTGCTGAGATCTTTGTTTCAGATTTTAGGAAGGTGGTGGAAACTCCAGCAACTTTGGCAAGCAGTGTCTCATGGCGCACTGCAAACAAGGAGGCACTAGCTGCCTTGGTAGCACAGAAATCAGCAGCTCGATTAGAGAATTGTGATCTCCCCACTCCACTGTCAAAATCTTTGTTGACAGCAGCACCACAGATGGTTGAACCAGAGGCTTCACAAATTATGGAACAAAATCTGATAGCTTCAATTTTTCAAGCTGGTGGTGACCTGATGCACTCAGAGAGCCTGGAGCTACCAGCTTCTCCTTTAACTCTTGGGAGGTCAGAAACAAACTCTGGAGATTATCAAGTTCGCAGGATGATTTCCCAGCCCCTTACTGTACCAACTATTCATCGTGTATCATCCAACCTCTTCCATGGATCACACAGCTTAAGGTATGTACTGATTTCTTTCTCTCTGACCTTTTTATTGCAGGAGAATTGTCTTAGACGGCATTCTAGATTGCATGCATATTATCCTGCATCACTACCCCATATTATCAACAGAGTAGTGTCAATGAAAATGTCACCCATGATGATGAAGGCAGCAAGTTTGATTCTGCTTTGTTGCCTCCCAAACCTTGGCAAACAGTTGTCATCCATGCTGCTTTATGTTCCCTTCATTTCCATATTTGTGTCCATAAGATGTTGTCTGATGCTGATAGTCCTGACATTTGTACTGCAGTAGCACAGACAACAGAACCAGACTCTGGAATCCTGGGGTAGAGGAAATAAGTAGCAGCCTTGGCAAGGAGTCAGGACTATTTGGGGAAGCATTATGCCACTCACAGACACGAGCAAGAGAAGCAGAGAAGCGCGCTGAGCAGTCATTCCAGGACTGCAAGAAGCTTTCACACTTGTTCTTCCGAGAGGCATCGTTGTCACTCACCTACAGACAGTGGATAAGCACCCTCCAAGCAGAAAACACTTACCTCAAAATGTACATGAGAAACCAGAGAGCCACAGTCCAATGGCAACAAAGCTTATTCTCTCCTTTCACAGCCATTGATCATATGTTGAGGTTGCAGGACTACAAGAATGAGCATGGGTGTAGTAGTAGTAGTAGTAGTAGGAAATTGCTTGAGCCATTGTCAGCTATATGGGCTGAGAAAGAGTGCAGGGGAAGTTTTGACAACAATCAAGATCAAGATGGGGCAGACATTCTTATGAGCTGTACTCTTAGTTTTGCATTTGCTTTGGGTCTTAGTCTTGCCAGTGCTGGCCTGATGCTAGGATGGAGCATGGGTTGGATCCTTCTGGCATATTAGCCGGCAGCATTCCTTGCACAGCGAATCTCCCATTGCACATTCCCATGATGACAAGATGTGAAGCTGTTTCAACTTTCCTGAGGAAATCCTGGCAAAGTAAGGAATGTGGCATGTGTATCTCCACTCCACTGTAATTCTATTGTGATTTTCAGGGGAGGGAAACTATGCATGGGTGTCTTGCTCCAACTCTGCACAGTAACTGGAACAGTTTTCTGCATAAAAGAATAAGTTTTATGTTGCCAGATCTTTACCACCTGAAACCCAAATCACATTCAGCAACCCGGGATGTTACCCTTTCATGAGATGAACACACCACATTCTACAGGGCCTGAAAACTGCCTTGGGCCTTAGAGTTCAAAGATGAGTCCCTGGAACATTTTCAATATTCTTGGAATAACCATTCAATCCAATGGACTGCATATATGTACAGTTTTGAATACAGAAGAAATACAAGTTTTTTTTTGTTTCTGTTTGATATTAGTTGATGAAAGCTTCAGATACAGATGCTATTATTAATGATCAAAGCAGATAACAAATTGTAAACCTTCCATTGAAAATTCTACCCAGGCATATGCTAGGATATTTTTGCTTGTCAGATGTGAAAGCCAAGATCTGTGGGGCAAAATTTTGTGCGTCAAAAAGACTGCATGGCTTCAAGAGAGGCTCCTCAGGCCCTAGAGATTTAACACTAAGTCACAATGCGCAATGTCACTAAGTTTTGCATAAATTCACAACAATAATTGTAAAACAATAGACAAGCCAATATCAACCAATCTCAGACAAAAAACTTGCCTTCAAAATAATCTTTTAACACAGGAACTCGGACATTAGAACTTGTCCTTTTGAGCTGCAGAAAAAACTGGCTACAGAAAGCCACCAACACATAGGGTAGCTTGCAAGTTTTGTCTACTTGAGTGGGATGAACCGAGAAGAGTGTGTAGCTCCAATACCAGGCCGCCCATGCTTCACAGGCTTGTAGGAAATGGAAAACTCAGCCAAATAGTGACCAATCATCTCTGGCTGCATGCAATGCCCATCACATACCCAAATAAAAAAGTCAGAACTTGAGCTGTAGGAGTTATGAAAAGCAGCTGTAGATCATAAAATTGGATAAGAACTTGCAATACCAGGGGTAATTCATATATTCCAACTGGAAATGATCGGCTTTCCAAAGGGAGAGATTGTCTGTAACTTCCTGAAATCGAAGGGCTCAGTATGACTTCAGACATTCACAACCCACAGAAAGTATCCAATGATTCAGAGAGGAGATCTCTGTTCCATGACACAATTACTCATGCTAGAATGGACTTCGAGCTATGGATGGACATGTTAAGTTTCTTTCAGTCCAACAGCAAAAACTTCTGCAAAGGCTGGAAAAATAACAGGCCAAAGACCCATGGACACTTCTCATATCCATGAGATGGCACAGACAAAACTCCACATCAACAATTTGAAGGTCTGTCAGATCCAGCAAAGACAAAACTAATATAACAATAATGAGTGCAGTCATAAACTCATGAGCATCACCCACAAAAGTGTTACATGATCACCTTTATCATGAATAGCAATGGTGAAGTGCCATGACTCCACACTGACTTTTTCAGCTCCTTACTTTCGGTGTAGATAAGTACATAATAAACTGACCAAAATCTTGGGCAAATTATTCTACTAAAATCTGCATCCTAAGTTTCTGTTGTATTTCTGGAAGCATCAGATAGTATCAATAGTATCAACATGTTTGACGCCATGGACATATATGGATGCTCTCACATACCTTGATCTCAACCTGGTTGAAGGTCTTGCCATTGTACACACCAATCACGCTTCCAATCATCTCTGGGACAATGATCATGTTGCGAAGATGTGTCCTTACAGGCTCTGGCTTCTCACCTGAAGGAGCCTCCCGCTTCTGCAAGGAAGGTTGACAAAGAGATTTCTTCAAGATCAGAACATTTCAAACACAGCATCCACAAACATGAAGCTCAGATGAAGTTTCACATATCTCTAAATTCATTAACACAGACACATGAACTTACTGCTTTGCGGAGTTTCTTGATCAAGGCCATGGGCTTGCGTTTCAAACCCCTCTGAAACCTGTTACCCAAATACCAACCGATAAAACCATACAATCAGTCAGAAAAGATGGAAATCATACTCTCTTACACCTTTCTTCATTACATTTTCTGTTGTACAGCAGAGGAAATACTGACATCAACAATAATTCTACCATATAAGTTGCTAGTTGGAATTCATTCCAGGTGGATAATGAATATGGTAGAGAAGCAAAAATCCTCTGAAACCCTAGAAACCCTGAAATCCTCTCTCGCTGTGAGCACTCAATGGCTCAAGATATTGTCCAGGCCGTTGAGGTGTAATGGCACCTACCTACGCCGTGCACGGGCATGGAAGAGCTCGACAAGCTCATCCGAGCTCATATCGAGGAGAGCATCGAGGTCCACTCCACGGAAGGTAAACTTCTTGAACGTTCTCTTCTTCGGCTGCACCGTTCCGAGTTCGGCATCAACGTCCGCCTGCAAACGCAAAAATAAAAAAACGTCCAGAAATAAAACACCAGACTAAAAACCACTAAAAACCTCCTCGCAAGACAACTACACACGAACGGAAGCGTAACCACAGCTATATACCAGTCCGGCAAAAAACAAAACTCTTCCAAATGCAAAACGTGACATAGTCATAAAAGATTTTTACAAATTCCCACCAAAAAAAAAACCCACTGCACATATCGCCTAGAAGACAATGTACACCCCACTCTCCACCCCCACGCCCCCAAAAAGCAAGAAAAACAAGGAAAAACCCCGTGAAAAAAATCAGAAAAAGGCTATATAGATGGACACGCGCAAGAGCAGGGCCGTCTGATGCGTACCATGTTGAAGCGCTTGCAAGAAAGCTGTCGCGCGAAGCTTGTGAAGAGTCGGAGACGGCGGAGACCAAAACTCAGAGCAAAAGAAACCAAACTCTGAACCCTATTTTTCCTGTTGTACTCCTTCCTGCCTCGGCTTAGGTCTTGTGCTGCTGTAGCAGGTTCGATATTCGGTTCGGTGATGTCGGTGTAGACGTATCGGAGGGGGTGGGGGCGGGGGCTTTGAAATTTGGCGATATTCAAAATATGAGAGCAAAAAACGTTAAGCACCCTTCTATATTCTAGGAATTTTTTTGGCGATTTGTGGCAATCTTTTAAAAATCTTTTTTGTGTGTGTTATGATGGGCAATATCAGTTTTGACCAGAAAGTGTGTGGTCAAAACTGATATTGCCAAATTGTGAAGCTTTTCCAAAATCCTTAGTGTGGATAGTAGGAGCATTGCTCAAGTGTGTAGTAGGAGCATTGCTCAAGTGTGTAGGTGCAACAAGGCCAAGAGAATTTCAGGAGTGAAGTAATCAAGAGGGCAGTCAGTCATTCAGGAGTCTAGAAATTCAGATCTTGTTGAATTTTTGTGCATGCAAGGGGGCAACTCTGCTTGGAGGGCTCCCAAGGAATATGGTCATGATTGAGCTTTTCCCGTAATTGGATGGATCTGCACATTTCACAAAGCGTCCTTCACAATTGAATTTGACTAGCAGGCATCTAGAGCATTTTTAGACTATTAAACCTCTCAAAAACCTCAGTCTCTACACCCACAGCCCCAAGATTGTGATCAACAGATGACAAGATTGCACTTGATCCAAAAGGCGCAGCACTGAACAAAAATAAAAGACCATGTCCAGCTCAGTTCAAGTATGATCAAAGTAAGAATTTCTTACACACTCAGACTTGGATTTTCAGGAACTCATCAAATTCTGTGGCAGGATTGGAAGTAATGGATATATCTTTGTAGAGAAAACAAAACTGAGGAAACACAGTTTGAACAACATTGAAAGTCATTCACATGTTCAGAGACTTTCAACACAGACATGTGTAACATGAAGAACCGTTAGAAAATGTTTTGAGTGTATGTGGAGGGCAGCCTACCCTCAGTAATATTTCTGCCTCCACAGAGGATGGCACCTTATGTTTTGAGGAACCTCACTTGTAAAAGGTGCCATCCTCTGCTCTCAACTGAATCACTCATTTATGAAAGAAAAATTCTACCAGTTCTTCAATCTGGGCAAGGATGTTGAATGAGAATGGGGCTGTTCTGGGAGTTTGGACGCTGCACTATGTGCAGCCTTCAATTCCCAGAACAGCCCTGTTCAAGGTCCTCACTCTACACATAACATCCCCAGTGACTTCTTCACCTCCCAGCAGTAGGTGGACATTAGTGTCATGCATTGAACCAACTGACTTTCTGTCACAAGACTAGCAGTAAGAGCAAGACTCAGCCACGATGTTAGCTAACTCAACAAGAAATCATCATATATGGTATTCACCACCTAAACTCCCCCACCTGCTTCAGCTCCCAGTTGCATGTGGAGTTGATGAGTTTCTGCAACCAGACCAGCTTTAACAGAAGGAAAAATCAGCTATAACGCTGGTCTAGCTCAACAAATCTTAATACAGTTCAGGACAAGGCCAAAGAAACCAAGAAGAAAGACGAGAATGGAAAAAGGAAAAACAAAGAAAACCAAAAAATAAAATAGGAAGAGAAGAAAGAATGCAGCTTGGGATACATTGCTAAATGCAAGAAAAAGATTGCATCTTGGGGTACATTGCTAAATGCAAGAAATTTTGAAAGAAGTCATTAGAACTGCAATTATGCTCATAAAATAATGTACAGTACGTGGCACCACTAAGAGTCACTGTCTAGATCCGTAACTTCCAAGAAATTAAATGATGTCAAGAAATGATAGATCATCTGCAAACCTAAGGATAAGTAGAGGTTGGAATCAATACAAAGAGAAGGAACCCAAGCACAAAACACTAAGGTAGGTATGTCCATAGCTTGGATCTTCAACTTGACAACACCCAAGGACTTTGTAGATTCCCACAAGTTCAAGATTCCAAATGCACCTTTCGGATCTCCTTTCTTGCTAAAGTCCTCTTTAGCAATATCTCTCTATATCGTGACACTAAAGATTTCATGTGCTTGAATCAAAGCAGCTAGGGGAGGAGAACAAAATGTTGTAAGGATTGAAAGGAAGGCACTGAGTCATGATGGATAAGGAAGCTCAGAATCAATGAGATATGTTCCTAAGGTCTCTTCGAAGTGCCGGCACCACCTTCCTAGAAAAGATTATAGGGGATAGCATCAAGAGGATGGATAATGTACGTCAACACAAGCGCCATGAACAACATGACATATGCTATGCCTTGGTCGATGGTGGAACCGTGACTGATTGGAGGCACCGCAGGAGCGTGCGCTTGCGCGTGCACTGCTGCAGGCAACAGGCCTCCCATCAGACAAACCAATAAAACCACCAAAACCGCGAACCGTACCATCGTTCCTGTCATCTCCTCCCCGCCTGCTTCTGGCAAACTCGTTGTTTCTTCACTGGGTCTTGACTGATCAAGAAAGAAGAGTGGTCAGCCGTCCCACTGTTGTCGCACCTTGTCACTTCCCCTCTCCCCCTCCCCTGGAACAAAACCGTTCTTTCTTTCTTTTGCCACAAAAAAAGAACACTCACCTTGTGTTCACAAGAAACGCGATTCCAGTCCCAGAAACTTCCAATGAGAAATCTGTCGCACTCAAACTACAGATCATGAAAAAAAAAAGCTGCCGCACAACAGCAACGAGAATGCGCGGTACCGCAATCACTTCTAGCTGAATCGATGAGACAGCACTGCAGCTGAAGAAGCCTCTCAAGCAGGCCAAGAATTCAGTTTCGTAAAAAAAACCGACAAATGCGCAGCACGAAAAAAAAAGAAAAAAGGAGCGAAGACAACGATGCTCGAGGAAGAAGAATGCACACCACAGCAATGTGAAAGCTGCAACGTACAAAATCACACGCTGCGCAGTTGCATCAGCGCACTCGACACACAAACACGACAACACCGGCAACACAACAAACACACTCCCACGCTGCCTCTCTTTGAGCGCGCGCACATTCACAGAGTGCAAGCAGAAGACATCCTCTTGGATGATATTCATTAAATGTTCATCGAGCTTTGTGGGTTTTCTTTCATTTGCCGTTTTCCTCGGTGGCAGTTGGCAGCATGTCCGTGTTCCTGACACAACGGTTCTCGCTACAAGCACTGTAGCGGCGGATCTGGACCGTCTGTGGGTTTGAGACGGAGCACCAGATTTGAGCAGCCGTGATACCGTTGCCAGTCGAGCCCGTGCGTAAACTGGACGGCAGGGTACGATCTGACGGCGTTGAAGCCACCGTTGAAAGAGGCCGTTCCAATGTGACCCTTATTCTATCAAATTCAGACACTTACGTTTAAAAATAGCAGGCCCTCAAATTGGAATGTTTGTAGGGAACATTGAGAACTTGCCTCAAAAAATTGTAATTCTTGGAGAAACACCTCAAGATAATCTAGAGCAAAAAGTCCTCTTTAGTAGGATGCCTAACCCCTACGATAGATATTGTAAGGGCCATGGTCACCTTGCTAAAGCTTGTCCTTTGAAAAAGCTAAGTAGGAAGACCAATAAGGAAGCTACTCCCCCATAGCCTCACCTATTTCAAGATGGAAAAGCCCCAATGTGTCGACCTTACTGCAAAATTAAAACTTCCTAATTGAAAACCAAACAAGGTTAGGACAAACCATAAACACAATAAAAAATGGCACACAAACTTTTGGAGAGCCAAAGGAACAAGGGTTTGTTCATGAGAAGGTTGCTCCCCCAAGAGAAGTGCAAAAAGAATAGGATATCAAGTCCAAGATGGGAGGGAATCTAACCAATTTGGAAGAACAACAAGCTATCAAAATAGAATTTGTGTTGAAGACAGCCCAAGACAAGAAGGTTTTGATAATAAAAATTGTGATGAAAAAATCTCAAAAAGATATGGAGAGGAGTGTAGAAGGGAAGGGGAAATCTTTCATCAACTTACTTGCTCAAGAGTTAGTTGGAAAAACAAGCATCTAAACAAAGAACTTTTCAGAAGATGTTATTGTCACAAATAAGGATGACAACTCAAGGCATCAAATGGAGGACACTCATGTGGATGACTTCCCAACACTTCAAGAATCTTTTCAATTGTCAACATCACAAATAGACATTGGATTATAGTTAGACAATTTTCTTCCACATGAAGTTACATAGTCAAGGAAGGGGTCCAACCTTTCATCGTAGGAACATCAATCTCAAAGGACACCTCAAGAACTCCAACACTTTTGCCTTAGTCTTTTGATCAAGACCCATTGAGCTCCAAATGTTTTTTGGAAGTTGAAGAATCACATGTTACAC
>Ga0116227_10008346_pt1 | contig 19624 bp, 14 predicted proteins | sample S1TSphgellanicum_FD_89693 | JGI IMG/M metagenome (GOLD analysis project Ga0116227, IMG submission 89693) | Host-associated microbial communities from peat moss isolated from Minnesota, USA - S1T2_Fb - Sphagnum magellanicum MG | ecosystem: Host-associated > Plants > Peat moss > Unclassified... | reverse complement strand
TTTGGTGTTATTTTTGTTATTCATGAAAATAATAAAAAATAAAAAAAAAAAGAGAAGGAGGGGGGAAGGGAAGAAAAAAAAAAAGAGGGGGGGGGGTGGGGGGGGGGGGGGGGGTGGGGGAGGGGGGGGGGGGGAGGGATTTATGCAAAAATTTCCCAAGCAGATACCTGGCAGGTTAAGTAGTCATCATGCAAGCAATGCCATAGGATCTTTAGAAGTAGAGTTTACAATTTCGAGCATGTCAAGTGTCCAATAGATCGCATAAGCAACCAAACTTGAAAGGAACAAATTGGGAACATGTTAAGAAATGCATTGGGAATTCTATGCTACAAAGATAAAGATTGCATTGTGCAGTCTTGTTGTTTTGGAGAGTGTTACAATAGCACAAAGAAAATGCAAGAAGAAGAAGAAGAAGAAGAATTGTAAGCTTCTTAAATTGTACAAAATCTTCTTGTTTGTTTGCAGAGGGTCTTAGAACAGCGAGTAAATACTCTGCTGGATAAACTCCTACTGAAGCCTTCTCTTGCAAGTCCTCCTCAGCTTGAAGATGGGGGCTTACAGCAAGTAAGTAGGTCCCCCTGACTTGTGACACCCACTAGCAAGATCTCTCTTTCCTTTTCCTTTTTTCTTCTTTTTGTTTCAAGACCCACCAGGAAGATCTCCATTTTTTGTATAAATTTTTGAAACACAACAGCAGACCCAACTGACAAGCTGTTTGCATTAATTAAACCCCCAAGTCAGGCCCACTGACAGAGGACACAACAGGTGCTTTTTTCACCTGGCTCACTGACCACTCAGTGGGTTTGAACATGGGACTTTTGTGCTACCAAACATGGGCTATACCACTGAGCCATCACTCACTCCCAGGGGGGGCGCAAGATCTCCCATTTTTCTTAGTACTGTTTTTTTGTGGGTGGCAGTATCTATGTATTCTTGCTGGAGCTTATGAAAGGACAAAGAAGCTTGCAGATGAGCTTCAAGCTCTTGGATGTGGAGATTTTAATGCCCAGGGTATGTATGTATCACTACTATCACCGGGCTTGTCAATCATCACCAATTTGGCCATGGTATGAAGTAAACACCTTTCTTAGAGCATCTCCAGCAGTGCTCAGTATGTGACCCTGCAATTAAAATTGGATAAAGAAAACTTTGTCAAAACATGTTGGTTTGGCTTCGCAAAATGGTTTTGGCCCAGCATTTTTGCATAGTTTGCTGAGGCTGCTAAAAGGCACAGCAAAGCCTAACAGCTGCCAGAGAAGAGTGTAATAAATGTGATCTGACTACTGCTCCATGTTTCTGATTGGCCAATCATAATAATGACTGGTCCGATTGCTTCGCTATTAGTAGTCTCCCACCTATTTGCAGTCACAGTTCTAGTTTTATGGGTGGGTTGGAACAAAAAGTAAATTACAAAACTTGGATGTGAGAAATGTTTTTGCAGGGTCACATACTGAGCACCCACCGCTGGAGATGCTCTTAGTAGTACAAGGAACTTTCTCATATAAAAGAAAGCTAAGCTTTTGATGAGAGAAGTCTTTGTCACAATGGGTAGTAAAGTATAGAATTGATACCAACGTTTTGCAGTTGGTGTCGTGAAAAAAGTTGCTGTTGATGATTTGATAGATGTGCAAACAGCAGGTCTATGAAGTTGAGTTCTTCTGATCAATTACCCATCGGTGGGTGTGTGGAGCACTTGTACAGATCTTGCAGAGTCATTGTTCTCATCGCACATGGAGGATTATATAGAGTATGAACTGGCATCACTTGGTCAGCTTTTCAAGGTCAAGGTATGATGAAGACTCTGAGCGGTTGTGCAATCCATCTTCAGCAAATTGGCGAAAACATGAGTCAGAGTTTAACCAAGTCTCAAATGGGTACCTCATAGCAGAAGATCAATATCTGAAGCTTGCAGTTTGAACTTTGTTTTGTAGAATTTTATCCTGGTGGTGGGTGTCTATGAAACTTCTTCTACAGGTGGCAGAGCTGAAGGATATGCAGCTTAACCTTGATGCAGTCTCATCAGGTCCACACAAAAAAGGATCCATTATGGCATCTTACATGCAAATCTCTGACACAGCAGTCCAGGAGTTTGTCAAGTGGAATGAAAAAGCTCTTGGCCGCTGCTGCACCATGCTCACTCTGGCTAAGGTGAGTTGAGTGTTCACTCTTTTTCTTTCCATATATAAATGTTAAATGTCTCATGTCAGATTCAACCCAATTTTTTGATCTGACCTCTTCTTGAGTTCTAGATCTGTACCTGTAACTAGTGCAGATTATGATCAAGCTTTTTGTTTTGTCAGAAAATCTCTGCCCTTGGAAATGCATGCATGCACTTGGGCAGGGGGGGAAGGGGCTATTTGGAGTCAGCTTTTTGCAGGAAGGCAAAAATTGACTTGAGCACCAGATAATTCCATATATATGATGCATGCAGGCTGGACCTTTGGCAACCAATGCAAATTTGATCTTCACATGCCTACTCAATGAGGTCAAGAACTCTTTCTTCCCGAATCAAAATGAATTGCTTGCATATGACAGTAAGAGAATAATATATCATCAGTCATAGATTTTATATCCTGGACTTATAGATCCCATCTGATGATGCTTCTTGTGGATCCAAGATGAGGTCTACCAAAAGATCAAAGGACAAGATGACACCCAAAAAGTGCTGGAAAAGTCACACAGAAATCACATAGTCATCATGTTCCCATCCAACCCATGCCTTGTGGTGTCCTAGGATGGATCTTTTCAGCATGCCCAATTTCCCATAAACTGTAAACTCTTGCAGGTGAGCCAGTACACAACAGAAGGGTTGGAACGAGCAATGGATGCATTGCAAGAGGCAGCAACACTTCGTGCACGCTTCACAATTCCTTCTACTAGCAACCGACGTGTGGCAGTGGCAGCAGCTGCTGCGGTATGTGGGTGGGTGTGTGTGTGTGCAACGGCCATAAATTGATTCTCTTTGTCTCTTTGAAATGGCACCATATATCCATCCTCCCTACCAAAGAAAATAATCTGTGTGTTTGAACTAAAATTGAGTTGCACCCACCCACTCTTTGACAAGAAACAGCAGATTCTGAAGATTCATTGACAAAAAGGGTGGGCAGGGTGGCAGGGTGGTGCAGCAACAATTGCAGGAGAGAACAGTGTCCGTGTGTTCATGGTTGCCATCCAAAGAGCCACCACCAATGTTGCCCTGGTTCAGCAAGTATAAAAATGCCTTCTCTATCCCTCCTGAGCTCTGATTCTTATTATTGCAAACAGAGTTGGTCCTCTCCAGCTTCAGACTGATGATCCCATGCCATGATCCAGCCTCCTCATTACTGAAATTACATGACTCACCATGAATTATTATAGAATAGACAAGCTTCTTTTTTTTTTCCTTTTTCTTTTTCCAATGAAGTTGTTGATCCACATGCGTTTGAAATCTGGACAGCATTTTATGAATACAGTATTGAGAATGCTCCTACCAGTGGATGGAGCCCATTCTGCTTGCTGTGAAGAGATGGCAGCAGCCATGGCAAATACTGAAAGAACAGCTTTGAAAGGCCTGCAGAGCTGCATCAATGCTATGATTGCTGAGGTTAAGTGTACAACACTCACAACTGCATCCATCATCTGAGCCCCCTCCTGCATGCATGAACCCGAACCCTAAATCCTTAGCCCATGCATGAACTCACTGGTGGTATCTGGAACAGTAGCTCCTTTGATCATGTTGTTGTTGTGCACTCTGTATGTATAAATGAATCCCACATCCTTCCTTAGCGCCTGTTTTTTTTTTCACCGCCCACATTGTTGATTTTTTATGCAATTTAAGAAGCCCCCGGGGGCTTCAATTGTTGGGATTTTGGGTCTGCATGCAGCTTGAGCGATTATTAGTGGCAGAGCAGAGAGTGACAGACTTCAACCCACCCAAAGATCCCAGGACATCACCTGATCATCACCCCACCAAAGCCTGTACCAGGTGGGTGGGAAGTGCTCAGATCTTTTGAATCTCAGTTAGATCATATACATTTACTACAGCCCATAAGACCACTATTGAGCTTTCTGGCATTGCTTTGGTTTTCATACATGTAAACAATTTAGACTTGTGAGGAGGAAGGTCACATGAGGATGGACAGACACACCCAACTGAACTGGTTGCTTGCTGTTAGCGTTGTTCTAGAAAGAATTCAAGTGGAACTTTATTCTCATGCTAAAAATTGAGCTCTCCTCTCATATGACTACTCTCTCTTCTCTCTGTGTCTTTCTTTGCCAGTGTAATGAACTATTTGACACGGATGCTGAATGTGGTAAGCAACTCTTTGGAAGGGTTCAACAAACAAGCTTTTTTGACAGAGCTGGTTAGTAATTATGAACTGCACTGTTACCAGTTAAAATTGCTCATCAGGTCTTGTTGCTCAAGGGGGATGGACTCAACATCCTGCAGTTAGTCATGGGTCAATTTGATCAATCGTGCTTTGTACTGGTGCTTGTTAGATTACAACCACTACAAGAGAAAATGTGGTTGGTTGTTTTTTGCTCACACAAAAATCCGTGACTCATGCATGACCCATGTGTGAGGTAAACTGTTGTGGCACCACCTATTGTATACATTTACCTCACACATGTGTCATGCATGAGTCACGGATTTTTGTGTGAGCAAAAAACAACCACATTCTCTTCTTGTAGTGAACAAATAGACTGAAAAAACAACAAGTTGTCATTGCTGATTTTCAAACACGGATGTGAACAAAGTGAGAAGAAAGGGGACGAGTGGCAATGTACAGGGGAACCGCATGTACAAGGCTCTTCTCTTACATTTGCAACACTTCACCCTCAATGCCAGGTGCACTACTGTAAGAGTGTTGTTACAAGTTTCACCCGTTGAAGAGCAATTCATGAATTCCTCACAATATGTATGTATGTATCTATCTAGGTTTAGGCAGAAAAGTTTTGGGACCTTAAATTTGGTGCCTAACTAACATGAGAACTTTGAGAACTTAGTTACACTGAGACTCCGCAAGGTTGGGGCAGTGGGGGTCTGCGGTTGAAACATGATATATCAGAATATGCTGACTATATAATTCGGAACTTCAAGGCCCCTGAAGTTGAAGTGAAGTTCAGGTTACTGGGCACGTAAGTAAAGCAATTTGACATGACATTTTCTTCTTCATATTGCCAACCTTTTTACATTACTCTGGGCATCAAGAGAGTTTCAATGCACTCTAGTGTCGATTACTATAGTGTGTGTGTGTGTGTGTGTACTAAGAAGAAGTCGAAGAAGATTGAATGTAGTTATAATACTATATGAATTTCATACTTGCAGGCAAATACCCAAATCCATAAGATGTCTGGGGAAGTCATTCATTCTTTGAATATTTTATGAAACATGGAACATTTTTTTTAAAAAGAGGGTTGGGGGGGATTTTTTTTGGGTATGTTATGAAATAATAAAATAATAAAGAAATATTCTATTAAAATTGAGATTATTAGAATTATATTTTAAGTATAATATTCCCATAATCAACTTTTAAGCATCTTATTTTACGTAAGTTTTATTTATTTATTTATTTATTTAGTTATTTATTTATTTTTAATTTAAGAAACATCAGTTGCACCAAGTTTTTTTTGTTGGCACACTATTTGAAAGAAAATGAAAGTAACTTCCCCTAGATAGGACGAACATGACATTTTTATTTTTATTTTTTCGGGTTAAATTTTCACATTGTGGTGACCAAGAACATTGGAAATTTGTGTAAATTTTTTTTTAATTGCAATTCTTTTTTTTACAAGACCCAAAAGTTGGAAATTTTGCCAAACTTTCCAAACCACAAAACTGATGGCTAAATTTTTTTTTCATATTATTATTATTATTATTATTATTATTTATTTTTTAAATTTTAAAAACTCTTGGGGTGTGGCAGGTTGGTGAATGTGTTTGTAGTAGCACCTGAAAGCTTGCCCACTTTGATAGACAGCAGCCTGGGAGAAGCCAAAGAAGAGGCCATGAGGTCCCCCCAATCCTGCCAAAACCTATTATTACACACTAACTTTGTTTTTTCATATATCCGAGGGCACGGGTATATTGGGACTCCATTTTTTCCCCCATTGTGGGTAGGGTGTGGGTAATCCTCATCATATATACCCACCCCGGGTTGGGGTAAGAAAATGGGTATGTACTTTTTAATTTGTTTTATTAAGAATAAAAGAATGTTCACACTTTGAAAGTATAACTAGGACAATTTTCAAATACAATTGAATTCACTCTTTTTTTTCACTTTTTTTTCTTAACCCTAGCTATATGATCTTACATATATTCAATGGGTATCAATAGGGTATTATTTTTTCAGATGTATATATTTCGGGCATGCACTTCATTGGTTATATTATTCTTAAGAAAATAGGTTAGGGTAAGAGATATACCCTAACCATACCCGATGAGTATATCTGGGTAAAAAATATACTCATGCAACACACTGACACATACATGCATGCATGCATGCATGCATACTCTTAAGGGAACTGTGGAGTGGGAATGGGGTTACAAACTTTTGGATGATACAGGCTGATTGAACAAAGGGAGGATTATAAGGTGGCAAAAATAGCCAAGCTGTTCACTCTCATGAATCATCAACAATGAAGACCCAAAGAGAGGTTCCTTCCCCCGCCCCCAACATGATGAACTTCAACTTCAAGATTTTTATGAAAGAGAAGGGACTTTTCCATTTTGTAAGATTCTTGATATTTGAAACTTGAAGTTCAAGATGTTCTATCTTGGGAGGTGTGTTGAATTATATAGAGATGAAACCTAAGAAGATCGTTAGGATGTTGGAAGATTGTGGAACTTCATTTTATGTGGCTTGTACACTTTGATTGGCTATCATTGTTGTTCACTCACTTGGAAAATTGAATGTCACACATCCAAGATGCAACTATATCACACACAATGGAAATAACATCATTTGTTAACATGCAAAGGTCAAAGGTGTAAGAGATGCTCTAGAAGCTGGAACATTAAATAGCCCCCAACAAGCATTATCTAATGCAAACATGGCATCACAAACACGCTAGCCTTGCCAATATATAAAAATAATTCAGGCAACATGTTAGTATTGCTCTTCAATGTGTTTTAGCTTTTATTATAAAAAAAAAGATTGTGTTGGTGGGAGATGCTTGTTTTAGACTTATTATTATTATTAGATTTCACAATTTGCATGTTGGCAACATTAGAGGGGTTGTGAATGAGATAGCTTCCTAGCACGAAAGGGACCAGCTCTCTCTCTTTTTTGATTCTTATGAATTGTGCATCTTTTAATGACGCGCTCCCAAGTCCCAAGTTAGGCCTAAGTTGGGCTAAGTCACTCAAGTTGCGGAATTTCTGGGACTCGGGGCACGCTCCCAGCTTCCAGCACTAAAGGGGGGGTGAGAGGGGCGTGATGAAAGCTCCGGGATAGACTAGGAAGAAGGACAAGCTTACTCAATTACACGATCATGCATCCAAATCCAACTAACAACTTGGTTAGAACTCATTCTGCACCCTTTTGGTGTTGGGACAAGCCACGGGCTACCTTGGACTCACTTGACTCACCACGGCCCGGACTTGGGAGAAGCCACCACCTTCCCCCATATAGTATTCTCTGTAGCTCTCCACCGCACTTGCATCCAAATGGTTTTTTTTCCCGGGACTCCCAAAGTGGAGTCCCGAAACAGTCTCGGTTTGGACTCCTGGGACTTTGGACGCTCATAACTCCTCGCCCCAAACTCGGATCGGGACGAGGTCTAAACCAAAGTTGTAGCTCTCCTCGAGACCTTTCCAACGGTGTGCCACATTTTACCTGCACGCACCGGAATCGGCTCGATTCCCGACTTTTAGTGGTTGGGAGTCAAACTGGCAGTTTGACTCCCGGCCCTTCTTTCGACCATAACTTGTGCTGCATATGTCTAAATGGCTCATCCGAAGCCATTTTGGACATCTACACTTTAAGACCTTTCCAATGGTATAAATAACTCCTCAATGCAAGGTGTTTTGACCCCTGCAATCGCGCTCTAAGTTTTTAAGAGTCCCAGAGGACTCCCAAGTCCCATTTTTGGGAGTGTGAGTGGTGACCTCACAACTCCCTCAAAGTGGGGTTGCGACATTTAACCTTTTTTTGGCCTTCCCTTTTGTCTTCCATGTGATGGTTTTGACCATCATTTTTTATTAGATTTTTTGTCGTGATAAGATGTTGTACATCTACCTATTATGTCCACACCCTGAACACCAAAAAAATCCATTCCCATCTAAACAATGTACACTTTCACCAAAAAAATTGATTCACCTAATGTGAAATTGGTTTTAATAAAATAAAACTTCCAAAAGTTAGATCCAATATGATAGTCTTTGTCTTGGTGGGGCCAAGGCCCAAAAATGGTTGACCATGCTTCATTTTGTGTACAATTCCATGGTTCTATCTCAGGGTGTGATTGGTTTGACTTTTTTTCTATAATAAATTAAAAACATGACTACTCCTTTTTAATGTTAAAATTTATGTTGTTAATTAGTACCTTCCTTTTTAAAATACTTGTTGGGTTCAAATTTGGCCTTAAAAACATATAAAACAATATAAATAATGTTTCTTTTTATAAAACATGCAAAACATGAAAAATTAAATAGAACAATTTGACATAAAATCACAAAGGCCACAAAAAGATAAGCATAGAAATGTGATAGATAGAACTTGTTGGGGAGTATTTAATGTCTTTTTTCAATAAGAAAAAGGTTTGGTTGGGGATGTTACTTTTGTTGGAAAGGTCAACTAGGACAACAACATCAAAGATGGTGGATACTATACCAATGTACTCAAACAATCCATGAATTTTGTTGCGAATAAACATTTGGGAGTGTGGTTCTCTTCATCATAAGATTTGGAAAGACTATTTGCATAAAGGGTTTTGACAAAATAAAGTTATCCCTAAAGTCCCCCTATTAGGGGGTGAACATGATTGGTTTTTCATATTTGGGGATGAAATGAATAGCAAAGGGTGACAGCTATAGTTACAAAATAACAACATGTCAAATTTTTTTTGCATTTATTTTGGTGGTAAAACTATTTTTTTGTGTGAAGACCACAACCCTAGGTAACAAGTTCAATGCTCATGTGTAAAATGTGAATGTTTTCATGAAAGTGTGTGATTTTTTTCATAAACATGAAAAGGGAAAAAAACTCTGACGTTGAAGCTCAAAGAGAAAGATATATAGAATTTCCAATTGTCAAAATAAGCACTTGAATGCATCAAACTCACAAGCAATCCACAAACTTCCTTATTTTTCAAAACCAAACTCCTTCAATTTTGCAAGCAATGTTATGAAAAGAAAGTGATGTAATAACTTAGTATGGATCACAAATCTCCATCATTCTCTTCCCACATAGACTACCAAGCAACTTCAAGTACATTCCACGAGCAATGATCAATTTTTTTGCTAATATTAGAATCATAGTTTCATTAGTTCCTCAAACTATTTCTCTCCCATGAAATTTTAGAGGTCATAAGAGAGTCTAGTTTGTATGTGGACAACCTATGCCTAAAGTTGGAGTAGTTATAAGAGTTGAAAGATCTAGAGCCTTTATGATGAGAAGGAGCTCCTTTAGATGAAGAAAGCTTCATACAAAAGATTGATGATATTTTTAGATGGATTCATTGTTGTTGTTGTTGCATTTTTCTCACAAAATCTTGTCATGTTAACTTTCAAAGTTGGTCCTACTATTTCTCATATAATCTCCTTCTCCCACTACTTTTGACGAAACAAAACATCTTGAGAAAATTACAAAATTACATTTACACTACAATGTAAATCCCGTACTTTTGCTACAAGCTCAAAATTTTGTCATCCCTATTTTCATCATTGGTCTTCAATTTTCAAATTCCATCCCCAAATTTGATAATTTTACAAATAATAAAAAAAGGATATGAAATTGGGATAAAGGATGGATAGGGTATGGGACTAGGGAGGACTTTGTGCATAACTTTAATATTCATTCCACCTTTAAGGGTTTTTTTTAATTGTAAAAATGTCATCCCACAAGGTCATCAATAATTATAACATGTCAATGTCTCATGTCCATAATTTAACATAATAGTTAAATTTCTTTGCCAAGAACATAATTTAACATAACTTTGTTTTCGCAAAAACATATGAACTTTAAACATCAACAATCATTTGATGTTCAAAGTTCAAAACCTAGATCAAATTATTCATATAACATTACTTTGCAAAGGAGATCACAATGATACACATCCTTTCCCATACAAAATACCTATTCCTTAAGGTCCAAAAATTGTCGAGAGGTTTAGTTATTTGGAAAATCAGTCACCAACATGTGTTTTTGGAAATTGCTTGACCATGTGAACAATCTTCAACCACATTAGTCTTTTTCTTATTTTGCAAAAATTTGTTAAAAGGTGACATGGTCTTTTGGAAAGGGAATAGTTTGTTGCAATTTTTTTTTCTTTTTAAAGCTAGAATTGTAAAATTGCAATACAAAAACATTGCAAGTTCACGTTGTAATTTGCCCCTAAGGCAATTCAAAAGATTTTTTAAACATCTAGATATTGTAATACAAAGGCAACTTAAGAACATGTATGTCAAATAATAATTCATTTTGAAGATTTAATGTTGTAAAAAATATATATTTTTGAATATTTTAAAAGTTTCTTTGTCATGTTGTAAACCTTTTTTTTGGCTATGGTACAATTTTGCAACTATGTGAATTTGTTTTTAGTAAATGAATCAAACATGAAAAATGTGTGGTTTTAGGGATATTTTCACCATTTTTTGAAAATAAAATGAAATTACTCACATCTAGACCTAGGCATTTCTCAAGTCATCACTTGCAATATCACTTTTGCAAAAATGCTACAACCCACCTAAAAAAATGATCACCATTTAATCCTAATTAATGTCAAGGATCTTCACCAATGGACCTCCTTGAAAATTTTGAAAAGAAAAAAAACCCATTTTTTAAGTTAAAAAATTCCCAAACATTCTATTAAAAATTTATTTTCCTTTACAAATTTGTCTTTAAAAAAAAATTGAAAATTTTCAACACCTGTACAAATTGTCAAAAACTACCAAGGTACTACGGTATCAATCTAAATTCTTGGGCACAACACTCCACACATATCCTCACCAATGATATACAACCTTGATTTAATCAAGCAAGAAGGATCATAAGGGGATTCCTAATTGCTTGCTTCAAAGAAACCAAAAAGTGTTAAACCCTGAACCTAGGATTCATCTACAAACATAAGGGTATGCGATAATGTTTAGTCAATAAACTGCAAGTTTTGAAAAGAACCTTTGGATTAGTTATTGTTTTGGCTACTTTTCTACCATTGAAAGGTTTCTTGAAAGGAACCCATAAACCTAGGAGGTTTGTTGTTGGGAATTGTTCCCATTATCCCCAATGTGTTCCCACAAAGTTCTTTTTGCATTCCCATGAGGTTCCCATTATGTTACCATTGTGATCCCTTTACATTTCTCATGAATATGTTCCCATTATGTTCCCAAAATGTACAAATGTTTTTTGACAAATTTTCGCTCATGAACCTAAAATGTGACCACTTGTTCCATTGTGCTCAAGCATGTGTTAAACCCATGGCATTCCCACACCATTCATAGTTGCAATGTTAGCACCAAACATTAGTGACACATTAGCACCATGTCATTGCTAGGGTGGTGTTTAGTTAATAGAGGGGTTATAAATGTGCATCCAAGTAAACTATTCATAAAATTTGTGCTAAAATATTCTTCACACTTGCACACCCATGCACCTACAACTCCACACCCTTGCATGAATGCATTCACAAATCCACACCTATGATATCCAACCTCATTTATGGCAATTGAATTTTCCTAGAATAGCAAGTGGATGGATCAATTTTGGGCAAACTTTGTTCCGTTTTAATTCTCATTTCTAGTGCCCCCCAATTTGTAGTCAAAGTTATTGTACATTGTGGGGTTCTTCATTTTGAAATGAATATTTAATTTTGGTTTTTAATTTGTTTGGGGGGTTTGATAGGCCTTTGATGTGGTCTTAAGAATGAATTTTTGGATTTATAAAATCTTTAAGCTAGGAGATTTCTTAAAACATTGGAAGCCCAATTCAATTTAAGTTTAGGTTCACTTCCATTTACATTGCACTCAATTAAAACCAAAAAAACTTTTGTAGCATTTGTTTTGTCCAACTAGTGCACAATGCTTAAGGCCATTGTGTATTAATTGTTATTAATGAGTCTTTATGATGTTCATTGAAATGCGTTAAACATCTTGCAAGTTCACCCACCCCAGTAAGTTATTTTAATTGAAGTGGGTTTAATTTCAAAGTTATTATGAAATCTTACTAAATTTAATTTCATTTAATTTTCAAAAATAAAAATCACTCTAAATTTAATAATTTATCTTCATTGGTTTGAAAATTATGGGATGGCAAATATGCACTACTTGTCAAAGGTATTTTCATGGTATTAAAAACAAATTGAAGGGTCCATGGTTTGGGAGGGTTAGAATTTAATCATATCAAAATAGAACAAACAAAGTACAAAAAACTATTTTAATATATATGTAAAACCAATTAAATATAATAATTATCTTGAAGATTAGCCAAATAATATACAATTTTGGCGACCACATGAATGTGGTCATTAGACCTTTTTAGAAAATTACATGTCTTTTTAAAAAAGATTGTGTATACACACATAAATGTTGGGAAATTTGGAATTGATGGTTCTCTTGTTCTAAAGTGTGAAACAAAAGTTGGATCCAACGATCATCCTTAATGAAATGAAATTCTTGCCCAACATTGGAAATTTGTTTGTTTTTGTGTGTGGAACATGAGGTTTTCATCTATATTACATTATGGAAGGTTGTTGGGAACATGTCATCCATAATAATCAATGTTGGTTGGGTATAGAAAAACACATGTTTATCAACTAAGGTACACATGTCAATTATCAATAATCAATTATCAACCTAGAGGGTATCAATTTAGACAAGAACCAACAATGCCCCACTTGCATGGTATGTATGATTTGAAAACCCAATAATACATTGATTAATAAGGTATCACTTTCAAAAAACTCAATACCCTATCTTCATTGATACTTGTTTCATCCCAACCATGTATTAAAACCTAAACCCTATTTTTTTCAACTATCAATTCTTTAGTTCTTTTGTTTCACAAATTGCAAATCACAATCCATAATTCCTATTTTTGGCTATGCTTTTGCTTTTTTAAAAATAATTGCATGAACTTCAAAAGTCTCTTGTTTGAGCGATTGACTTTAATTTTATCTGCCTATGAATCATCTATTTGATGTACATCAAAGCTTGAACTCAATTAAAACTTCCTATACAAGCAATTACTCAAAGCCTTTTTGTTTTACATTTTATGTGTGCTTCATTTGCACCTTGTTTCTTTAAGATGCACCATTGCCATAGTTCGGTAGTTTGTTTCATTTGTTTTATTTTTTTAAGACACACCATCACTGTAGTTCAATAATTTATTTCATTTGTGCCTTGTCTCTTTAGAACAAACCATTGCCATAATTTGACAATTTGTTTCATTCACATCTTATTTCTTTAGCTTTAATGTCATAACTTAACTATGTTATCTTGTCCCATTTTTATTTTTTTTGCATCCAAGTCACATAATTGAAGGTTGTGTTGTGAGGTTTGTTGTTTGTTTCATTTGTATCTTATAAGCATGAAGAATGAAGATGTGTCATCCCCATCATTAAACTATATTTTCTATTGGAAACGTGTTGGGAAACACAATCATAGATATTGATGCAATATTTCGAGCTCCATGTGTATGATGAGTTTCCTACCTTTATTGATGATATGGCAATGAGATTTCAAGTTGCAAGACCTTGTCACAAGTTTATTTAAATGGCTAAAGCACCAATGTGAATTTATAACATTCTAGATGCAAATGTCGAAGTAACATGGGAGTTGTTGTTTTTTCAATTGAAGCGAAATTAGAAAGTTTGGCTCTCTCATAACATGTTGTCTTTAACTTGGTTTTTATTTGTGGTGAATAATAACAATGATATAACTTTAAGAATTACACAAATGATGAGGTGCATGGAATGCCATTCTATCACCCAAGCCCATAGTAGTTCAAATAACACCATAGAAAAAAAGAAAGGTGTTGTGACTTACAACAAGGATTATGGAACTACATCATTGAAAAAACATTTGATCTTTAAACATGCAAATGTGTGGACATGATGGACAACATTTAATGCAATAAAAGTTGCATAAGAAATAGGTTAGAAAAACTCCAAGCAATGAGCTAATCTTGGATACAAAGCTGTCACAAACCATTTTGGAAGTAAAAACCCACATAAGAAAGAAAATTTGAGGCAAAAAACATTCATGCAAGATTTGGTGTTGTATGTGACCAAAGGTTACATGCCCATTTCAATTGTATAAAATCATTAATAGTGGTGCATCATTTTGCATCAATGTCCTAATGTTGTGTTTTTAAATAAAAATCATTTTGTTAAACATGTTATCTTTAATTGTCAAGGACACGAAAAACCACAAAACAAAGGCTAAAGAAAAGGTCTAAATCTAATCAAACAAGGAATAAAATAAGATTAAGTGATTCAAAAACAATAACATAAGAACTAAAAATTAAATAAAATAAAATGTCATGACTTGTAATAAACTTGTATTTAATTTTTAGTTAACTTTTAATTAAATTTTAGTTTACTTCTAATTCACTTCCTATTAAATCATAGTTCACTTCTAATTAAATTTTAATTCACTTTTAGTTAATTATTAGTTCATTTTCAATTCACTTTTAATTAACTATTAATTTGCTTCTAATTAAATCATAATTAACTTTCAATTCACCCTTAGTTGAATTTTAGTTCATTCTTAATTAAGTCTTAGTTCATTTTCAATTGAGTTTTAATCCATTCATAGTTTACACATAGGTACACATGGGGCACACATGGGTGGACATGGGCCGAATGTGGGTTGGAAGTTTCTTGAGAAACTTCTCCTTAAGTTAAATGCCCAATGAATATAATAAAGATAAAATTCGCTATTACTTTTAGTCTATTCAATTCCAAGTTTGGTACGTTTTCTTGTCATAGCCTTGTTTTGGTTTTTGTTTATTCTTTGCAATAAAATTTTGTTGAATTCTTAGTTCACACATGTCATGTTCTTATTCTTGTTTGTTTTGTTTCATAGTTTGAATTTGAAAATTAGTTTGCCTTTGTTTTCATTTTGGTTTAGGAAATTTTATAAATTTGGTCATTTTCATGCCTACGACAAAATCTGTGGAAAATTATGTCCTACCAACTTTAAAAAGTTGCATTACAATAATTACATTGTTTGATTTATGGATGTATAGGTCTAAAAGAAATGCCATTTCTTATGGTTGCATTCCAACTTTTAAACCCTACTGTTATTAGACCTTTTAAATTCACGAATCAAGTTAATGAAGACCCCATTTTTGGAATGATGGCTTCAAATGAAGATCTTTTGTAGGGTGTATTGAAAAATGAGTTAACATTGTTTCGCCATTTTGAAATGAACCTTGATGATTGTAAATTTTTTTTAACATGGTTGAATAATGATAAATCTAGGTTTCCAAATTTAATTTTTTTTGCATGCCAAGTCCTTGGCATTCATAGTTTGCAAATTGAAATAAAATACATATTTAATACCAAAGCGTTGAGAGTTGAAAATCTTGAAAAATTTGTTGAATGATGCCACATTTGATTGTGCATGAAAAAAGGAGTCCCTTGGTGACATTTTAACCGAAGCCATTGATGATAATGTGTATATGTTAATTAAAGTAGGGTGTTTTGATAATGAAATGTCATTAAAGGAAAATTGGAAAAAACAACTACCCTTTGCAATTATATTTTAATTGCAGAAGACATTTGATATTAAAAATTACGTAATTGCATTAAATAAGTTATATAAGACATTAGTTACAAATGTGGATAAAGTCAATGGTCAACAAATATTTCACCATTCATATTACCATAAAAATTAGCAACTTACATAATGACACGTGGCAAATGAAAACGGTTTGAAAAAAATATTTAAAAAATAGATAGTGAATCGCCACTGTTTATTTTAAATGGTTTTAGATTGTGACACATGGCATAATACCAATATGCCACAAAGTGAAAGCATGGTAAAATATATCAATTGGTGATCCCTATTAATAAGTAAAAGTAAAATTGGAATCTTTTGCATTTTAATCATTTATGTGCAAGTGTAGGATGAAAACTCCTCCTTATATAGTTCTCAAGATGGAAGTGGAGGACAAAACATATAGGATAAAAATTGAAATTGCAACTAGAAAATTTATCTCATATATATATAATTTTGTAAATTATATACCAAAGTAAATAAATAACTACCTAACTAATTAATTACTAATTAATAATTATATAATTATCAATTATCAAATTCATTTATTTATAAATTACTAATTCATAATTCATAAATTAAAAAATGATTGAAATAATAACTAATTAAGCAAACTATTACTTATAATTTTTCATTAATATTTTTTATTTTTAATAATATATAATTAGAATTTTAATTAATTGATCAACTTATTAATTATAAAATCTAGTTAAATAAATAATAAATAATCAAGAAAATAAATGTTATAAAAATATGAATTAATTAATTAACTTATTAATTATAGGATTTCATTAATGGTTCTTAAATAATCAAATAATTAACTATTTAATATTTAATATTTGATATATAAATAGTTGATTAAATAATTATTAATTATAATACTACACTTACGAGGGGCTATTTTGACACCCTAGTGGTGTAATTAAGTTTAATTCCATTTGTACCTAATGGGACATATGGGCATAATCATGTATGAAAATACTTATAGAATGTAAGATGAAGAAGTCATTAATTGCAAATGTAGTGTAGTATAGTTGCAAGAATGATCAAAGGTGCAAAATAGTTGTAAATGACAATTAATTGCACATAATTGCAAATGCATTTTGGGGGGTTTTTTCTAGTGTGTTGGATCGAAGAAAGTTGTAGAAATTATGATGATTGCAAATCTTGTATTTGAACATGATTGTGGGTTTCTATTTCCATGAACTTGGATGTCTTGCCATTAATGCAACATTTTATATTTGCTTCATGTTTTATTGCATTTTGGTGATTTTAGGTTGATGATTTGAATTTGGTGTATGTGGTTGTATTGTTTTTGGTTTTTGCAAGTGTTTTCTTTGCTTCTAGTCTATCTTTTAGAGTTTAAAGCATTAAACAAAAGGTAAGACATTTAATTGGCATTGGTCATATGTGTTTGAATATTTCCAAGCCCTACTTGCAATTTGTAGAGTGCTAAGGACTCATACATAAGTATGTCAATGTGTTTTCAATATGTGAATGCAACAATATTAGGAAAAAAACAACTTCAAATGAAATTATAAATTTTGTTACATCGAGTTTGTCATTTCCCTTTGCTTCTTTTTCTTAGACTTTTACTTGTGATTTGTAGGAGTTACCTATTGCCCATGGAGGACATGATTGATAACGAATACCAAAAGACAACAAATTCAAGGTATCTATCCTTGTGTCCAACTTGGATGGCGATTGCAATTGAACTGTTCTTTCATTTTTTTGTCTCTTGTTTATAGTTTCTACATCTTTTGTTTGTTTTTTACAAGAGCTATCTAGTGCACTTGGAGGATATGGTTGGCAACATAGATTGACAACAACTTCAAATGCTTTATTTATCATCTTTGTTTCTTAACATTTATTATAAGGTTTGTAATACAAATAAGGTAGATGTTATAATGTTTGGTTGCAAAGAAATTGTGTTACATGCATTTTGTAACCTTCTCATGGTTTTGTGCACATTTGATGTTATGATGAATGATTAACAAAGTGGTTGTTGTAAGAGACAAGGACCCTTTCTTTTGGGTTGTAATGATGCAACACAAATAAAAAGAAAACCATTTAAGGATTTCAAAACATTTTGATGCAACAACTTTATGGTGGATTTGAAAACCAAAATTTCCTTTGTTTAGAAATTAATAATCCTACTAGCTCGATGATATACATGGATAGTTCTTGGACCGGGTATTTGATATTCGATATTTATGCATACCAAGTGGGTATTGCCAAAATTACCTTAACAAATTGATCACCAACTAGTATTATTTTCAATAAGCAAATTAATATTAGGCAACTACCAAAAATGGAAAAATCAGTTATTACATACCCTAAATGTTCAATATTGAAAAATTCTAATACATGTCCAACATTGGTAATGACAAAGTAAGGAACTTTGGGAACATTGCAAGAAAAATGTTTAAAATTAGTTTGGACACATGATTGGGAAGCTTAGGATCATTTGAGGGAACAAAGGTTGGGACTTGTTTGGGACATCAATACTGGAGAGCTAACTTGGAATCTAAAATTTTTAATCCAATGAGAAACAAAATTAAAAAGTAATTTCGCACATCTTTTTGGGGGGATAGTGTTGTGGGTTTCATTGGGCACTTTGTGAACAATAATGGGACAACTTGGGAATAACATTGGGAACTTTTAGAAACCTCCTTAGGACAACTTTGCAACGTCATTGAAAACATTCATAATAATAATAATCATTTGGATTTATTTGGAGGTGCCATTGGGAACTAACTCAATGGAAACAATTCACCTAGTCCACAACAACAAAGGCATGAAGCTTTTTATTGTTAAAAAAAAACATGAGAAGAAGAAAGAAATGGAAATGACTATAGCCAATAAGGAGTGGCACTGGCAATCATCTAGAAGTGGAATGAGCCAAATATGGCAACATGTTAAAATTTTCCTTGAATTATGGCGACTTTTGCATTATTTTTTCCAAAAAACCCTTTGTACAATTTTCACACTGAATGCTTTTTTGTCTCCACAGTGCAAAAAAATTGCACCCCAAAAATAATAATAATAAATAATAACAATAATAATAAAATCAGGCAAAAAGTTAACTAACTCATTGAGAAGTAAAAATTAACTCACATATAAGCAGATTCCAACTATACCTAAATCACATTCCTTTAGGGTTTAAGGTTTATTTTCAGATCATGAAATCCAGAAAGGAAACCCTAAACCTTTCTGGATTTCATGATATCTGCTGGTAGAGGCTGTCTGACTTGCATGGCCAGAAATTGAGCTTCGTGGGCAAAGGACAGACCTAGGTTTATGGGGGCCCAAAAGGGCGCTATGAACAGAAAAAGGGACCGAAATTGGGACCCAAAGTGTAAAAAGTTCCCTTTCTTTTGCAGAGGGAAAGTTTGTAAAAAGTTCCTCCGCCAATCAAGCCAACTTTTCATTTTATTACAGTTTAGAGCATCTTCACCGGTGGTGCTCAGTATGTCACTCTGGATAATAAAATTAAATGTCTAAGTTTAGCTGTTTTTTTTTTTTTTTTGTAACCCTACCAATAAAACTGGAACTGTAACCGGAGATGCTGTTACTACCCGGAGGGTATATTTTCATGAATGCTTTTAAAAAAACGATGAGATGGAGCTCTTACCCTTGTTAAGGACCCGGGGGGGGGGGGTGTGGTTGGGGTTGGGGGTTGAAGGTAAGAGCTATACTTCTTCT
>Ga0116227_10008344_pt1 | contig 19626 bp, 20 predicted proteins | sample S1TSphgellanicum_FD_89693 | JGI IMG/M metagenome (GOLD analysis project Ga0116227, IMG submission 89693) | Host-associated microbial communities from peat moss isolated from Minnesota, USA - S1T2_Fb - Sphagnum magellanicum MG | ecosystem: Host-associated > Plants > Peat moss > Unclassified... | reverse complement strand
TTGTTATTTTTTTGTTGGCTGTGTTTTTTTTCCTTTTTTTTGGGGCCCCCCCTCCCCCCCCCCCTCCCCCCCCCCCCCTTTTTTGGTTTTTTTTTTTGTTTGGGGGGGGGGGGGGAAACAATTTTTTTGTCACTTGGAACAAAAAACAAATCCAGTGCAACTCATACAAAGGATTTCAGTGCAAAAAAAAAACCCTAAGGAGCAAATTTCTGAAATCACCGTATTTAGAAAATGGGTTACAGCAGGTCGCCAAAATATAGCAAGATTCTTTAATTCTTTATACTTTGATTTCTGACCTGTAGCCAGATTTGGCTAATTCCTAATGTGACAATTTGACAACATCACAAAATTGGAAAAAAAAAAAAAACCTGAATGGCTCTAATGTAATGACTTGTAGTGAAGGTTTCTGACCTTTTATTTCTTGTGGAATCACAACATAATTGTAAGAAAAATACATAGCTAAGTAGCAACAAGCAGAAAAGGAGATACCTTAGTAGTACCTTGGCCAATTTGACACTTATTATATTATTTTCAGAAATGTTGAAATTTTCAAAAAATTATTTTTTCCAGAGCAAAAAATATTGCAATCGCTAGCAGTGAATATTTAGGAATATTTCATTTGTAGAAATGAAAATTTCAAATTTTCAAAATTAATTAATTAATTATTCAATGGACATATGTTGAAATGGCCAAGGCACTACGGTAACAAAATATTGTGTAGAAAATAAATGGACAAAATTTCTTTCGTTTTGGATCCATTTTCTCTGTTTTTTTTTTTGGCAAAATCATGACAGACGAATGAGTGCCCGGTAGCTTCCAAGGTCAATGAATGAAAAACAAATGATGTTGCCCTCCAAACAAAATAAAGGATGAAGTTATGGTACTTCCCGTAGACTGGATTTTTGAAATTTCTTTTTAGTGAAATTTGGTTCGAGTTGAAATGGGTCGGGGATCGCCCAGATGGTCACTTTTTAATAGTGGCCACAAAAAACCCATGGCCAATCACAGCCACCAATCCTCCAAGATATTGTTTTCGAAGGGGGGGGGGGGGACGATGGCGTAAAGTCCTATGTTCAGAGATAGAAATAAAGAAGCCGGTGTAGAAATTTTCCGGCTGAAAGAAAGCTCGGGATTAGTTGAATGGGTAAAGATATACAAGAGAACAAATGAATGACCCACATCAAGCAACATCTTCGCACAATGAGCGGAGACGGCCAAACGAGAGAGATTTTCTGTCTTTTTCCTTTTTGGGTGGGGGGTTGGGATTTGCTTTCAGTTCCGCAATCACTCGGTCATGTGCAAAATGCTCATTCTGCCGAGCTTTTTCCACTCAGCATACTTTATGCCTTTGTCTCCGTCGGTGCTTGTGTTATGCCGAATATGCTCTGCACAAAAGCATAGACAATCCTTCAATGGTTGTTAAAGCTTGGCCCCTCCCCCCCCCAAAAAAAAAGTGGGGAAAAAACAAATTGTTTGAGAATGTAAGGTCTCAAATCGGCAGGTATGGTATTGGTGTAACCAATGCATACTCACCTCACAAAAGAGGAAAATGGAAAGAATTGTCCAATGAGATGTCAGAATTTGTTTTGTTTTTGTCACGTTGGTCCAATCAAAGCCAAGTCGGGACCGTGTCAAATATAATATCCCAATTCTACACTTTTCGACCGGTAGGCTAACCCTTGACAACCCAATCCCTTACCCAAGCCACCCATCCACCCCATAAACTGTGGGCCAATTAAAAACAGCTTCACATTGGCCGGTGAATTATTGGTGCTGGGTGGTTGAGATTTTCTCGATTTTCTCCTCCTTCAACATTATAGATCGGCCAGTTTATCATCATATAAGTCCTAACCGGGTTTCTCGTAACAAAAATAACGAGACTATGTTCGGTAATCCGGCTCGTCTCGCTGGTTACCTAATTCATAGTGGGCCTGGAAGTCTAGAATGACTTTGAATAACATACCCCTTTTTTCACTTGACAAATTTCATATGTGCAATCGATTTCTATGTATTAGTGTGAAAACATCCATCACCAAACACACATGGGTGAGTGAACATCCAAACAGTTCAAAAAATGACTTGTTAGCAAACATTGTCCCAATTGGTAACCGTTCAGTGGTAGTTTATAACCAAACAATCATTTTTAAAAAATTCCTTGTTGTTAAGCTTTTAAAACCTTCAATTTCCATGATGTCGTATTTTGTGTTTAGTAATGGTAAATGAGGTTTGTCAAAACTAAAAACTTAATGAAACGCAAAATTAGGTTTGTCAAAACTAAAAACTTAATGAAACGCAAAACTAGGTTTGTCAAAACTAAAAACTTAATGAAACGCAAAACTAGGTTTGTCAAAACTAAAAACTTAATGAAACCCAAAACTAGGTTTGTCAAAACTAAAAACTTAATGAAAACACAAAACTAGGTTTGTCAAAACTAAAAACTTAATGAAACCCAAAACTAGGTTTGTCAAAACTAAAAACTTAATGAAACACAAAACTAGGTTTGTCAAAACTAAAAACTTAATGAAACGCAAAACTAGGTTGTCAAAACTAAAAACTTAATGAAACGCAAAACTAATTTGTTTTTGGGAGGGAAATTATTTGAAATAAAAGTTCACATTGTTTGGTAATAGGAGAGATGTTGTTTTGTGTATATGAAGTCTGACATGTTCAATTATAGCATGCTATTGCAGTTGCACATGAAAGGATAAGAGTTCCCAAAGAAGTTGGGACGAGTGTTTTTCCACTCCCCCTACTTTGGAAGCTTTTATTGGGTCCTGCCCATCCCCGGGGACAAGGGACTATTGCATTCGATCCAACTTTTGGAAGTTTTTACCTTATTAGAACCAGTTTCAGATTAGGTGAATTGGTTTCTTTGGTGAAAGTGTTTAGGGTTTAGGGTTTAGGATAAATTTACTGGCTTTACTTTTAGTGTTGTCGGTTTGAGTGTAAATCTATGAATAATAAAATCATTTGCAATGTGAATCAATGATAAAACAATTGGTTACACTTTGGAATAGGCCTCAAAAGAACTCATTATCACCTAATGAATGGTGCATCGCCTTATCGGGCTCACCACATTCTTGGGTGGAATGGCCAAATTTTATAGTACCCAAGTTGATGCCAAGTTCCATACTTATGATGAAAATAATAATAAATTGGATGTCAAGGTATGTAAGCCCCAAATTTTCTTCAATTCCCAAAGGTGACAACCTTGCAACACCGATGGTTCAAAAAATTAAATTGGGTTGAGCAAGCTCAGCCAACAAATCTTTTGGGTGGGGATGCTCATCCAAGACCAACAACACTTAGTAACACCTTTTCTATTGGGAAATATTCAGCAATTACTATTGTAGATGGTGGTTTGTGTTGGCAATTTTTTTTATTAGAGAATTTGATCCAAGTATTCTTGTAGTTCCATAGCCTCCAGTGGGAAGGAGTTGTAAGGTGAAGCTAAGTGGTTGAGTGAGAGGAAAGGTCCCACCAAGCAATGCAATTTCCACATTATTCAAAAGAGGACAACACAACCAACCACAACAGGTTGGGACCTTAGACCCACCATATAGTATTGTTCCATTATAGTTTATGCCTTAGGTATCTTAGCATCTTTACTGCCTGAAAAACACACCCCCAACAACAAACCCTAGGGTTGGTTCTCTTTGGATTTGATAGTGCCTCCTCCCACATGCAAGATGCATTGGTCAATTGAAGAGACAAGATTGAGTTCGACATTCAAAAATGCTACAAAAGACATGTGCACATTCATATAACCAAATTGACTATATAGAGAAGAAGTTGAAAATCAATTATTATTCAAGTTAAGGACATGGTCATCTTCTATGTGACAATTAAGTAGACATCGACTCATATTTGTTCCTTCAACATCAAGCGGTGAAAGCATGATAAAGTATATGAAAGCATGGTATAGCATGATTAACTACCCATTTGAGATTAGACCTCTTAAATCAACATCAATCCCCGTATCTGCAAAAGAAATTGATCATGTTGGCTTACATAGCCTCCTTTTGGAATCTAGCATCAAATGCCCTTAAAATTTTGCAATGCTCCCATGTAGATTTAATCATCTTTGGATATAAACTCAAATCTACATATGACTTCTATAGCCAAATGAATACCATCTCACACAAGGTTGGTAAATTTGTTTGCAAATCAACCTCATGAGCAATTATGCTAGCTTTCAATTGTTTTCATACATTACTTGTTGACCATATTTTAAAGTAAAAAAGCAAATGCACATTTTTAACAATCATTGCAAGATTACATCACAAGGCTACAATTTTGATTTATAGTTTGTGGGCACAAATAAAAGGCAAAGGTTGGGGTACTATTCTTTCATCCAATCCTAAAATTATATCAATTGATGGACACTTCAACAATCAATGACTCAAACTATCTTTTGTTTAATGGGTAAATCCAATTGTTTCTATTATGACTGAAATTCACAAATTGTTGGCATGTATGTAGGTTTGACCAACGATCGTTAAGCAAAACCAAGGTAAATGACTTATTTGTTTACCCTTGAAAACAATTTGAAAAGGTATCAAGTTTCCATTTGTAATACATGAAACAACACAAATTATGGCATGCTTATTTTCAACTCCAATTTGCACGATTTGCTTCTTGCCTTGTTTTTTCCATGTTTGTTCTTTAACCATCGGTACAAGATAAATGTTGGTTTGATCAATGTTAACCATGAATGATCTAGAGATGTTGTATAAAAACACTAATTATTCAATTGGGTATGTTATGTAGGTCCCTTAAATTTCCCAATCACTAGGGAGTTTGTTGTGTGTTGTTGGATGTTAGAAACTCAAATTCAACCACTCATACATGAACTTATGCACAAACCACAATGTCACTTTGATCTTATCTAGTTTTATGACAAGAGACTTTGCCTTAAAATAACCAAGAATATTGAGTTGTATTATTCTTACAAGGAGACATTGAATTGATACTCACATTCCTAATAAAAAATCACACAATTCTTGTACAATGTGAATTTTAAGAATCAATAATGGGTCTTCATTTTGTATCATGAAACTTGGAACCCAAAAATGTGAACATTCCACTATTTCTAGCACCTAAGTCTTTGAATGCCTTATGTATAAACCAATTGTTGAATGTGCCTTACTTTAGCTTGTCATAAGAATTGGTCTTGTATCTTATATTTTTGTAGGCCCTTTTGAAATAATTCATCTAAAATAGGTGGCCACAATTCATTAAAAAAATTAATTTTGGTACTTTCCTCGTTGTCATTGCTTTTAATGCTTCTCAAATAGCCTTCCCCAACTTATGAAAAATCGTCAACAAGTTTTTCTCTAATGTTTGATAATAACTTAAGAAAACCTAGAGGTAAAAAATCAAGGGGTGCATGCTTCTCAAACTTGGGATGTCCTATTTTGTGCTTTGGAATTCATTTTAACACATGATTAGACCTACTAGAAGGTATTGATTTCATACCATCTCTTTGCATACAATCCAAATATTCATTCATATTATTGATTGAAACATAGTTGATAGGAGTAGTGACTTCATTGTGTTTACAACTCAATAACTAAAAAAATAAAAATGATCCTTAAACCCCAAACTAGATGTTTTATTATACAAATCATCAACTTCTTAGTAAGTAGTCTATTCTTTTTATTAGTCATTTAAATGCATTCAAAGATTGTAAGTATACAACTCTAATGTATGTATAATAAATATATGTAATGAAGACACAAGGAAGAAAAAATCCAAACAAAAGTATGTAAGACTTGTATGATATTGAAGGTTAAAAAGTCAACTAAGATGTTGTTTATGACTGTGAAATCACCTTTATCAAACATTCAACCTATAATGTGCATACCTATTTGTGGCTTTCGATATTCAACCAATATTTTAGATGATATTAAATTACACTAACATTTCACTAGATTAGTCAATTTACTACCACAATATCTTGGTTATTTGCAAATTTATGAGACTTCAACATTGTCATCTTGAAATCAAATTTTTACAATGAATTGGGCAAAAAGTTGAAAGGTACCAAAAAAAAAGTATTTTTCACATTCACTTTCAAACAATAAATTTTAGAATTTTTTTTTATAAACTTAAGTTATTCAAACATGATAGCTAAAAGTTTGACATAATGAAATAATTTTGCAGCTTGGTTTCCTTTGGGTCCTTCTACAATGTTAGTTAAAGGGATGATGAAAACACTATGAAGACCATTATTTTAAACCAAAAGCACATGACCAATGCACATTGCACATGCCCCACATAACCAAATGCTTTAAACACAAATCTAATATATGTAGAAGTTGAAATAAGTAGGCACAACTTTTCTTGAATTTAAACAAAAAAGGAAAAAGAAGGATGTGTAAAAGACATACATGATAATGCTTGAAAGTTATTCCATATGCTTTTTAAAACAATAAAAATGCTTAAAGCATGTGCACCCTAATCTTCAAGTTTCAAGTGTTGCCTTCACCTATTTTCATTTGAGAACTTAATTTTAAAAAGAATAAGAATCTAAATGCCTAATTTCATTAAAATTCCAAATCCATTTGCATAATAAACCTTTTTAGATTTAATAAATATTAGGCATCAAAGTTATGCCTAACTTAGTAGGAAAATAGAATAGTCTATTTTACAATTTATTTATATGTGTTTAATTAGTTCTTTTGAAAAAATGTTTTACTTTTTTTACCACACCTACCTATTAACCTCCATCTTGCTTTTATTGATTACCCCTACCTAGGCTAATTGCTTAGACATACATAATAACTTGCTTGTTTAATTACCTACCTAAAACAACCTATTTGCACCAACTTAGTTATTCATAATTGAAGTTTTGCACAAAAACATGAACATATTTAGGACAAATTTTCATGGTCACCCATTATCCAACCACAATTAATTTGGTCAAATTATGCTCATGAATGAGATTCTATGTTCACCTTACTACTTCTCAACCAATTTAAAAGACCCACATTTGATAGTTTTAAGTGTAGAGAGTTAATATGTCCTAGACCAAGTCAAAATTTCTTTGCATTTGTACAACTAGTTTTTAAAATAAGGTGGTGATCATTTGTTGGTATGGTGGGTATCTCAAAATACAATGAAAATGTACTAACTTTGCACATACATTGGATAGTGCATAATTACATTCCATCACTATTTATAAATATGAAATGGATTTGAAATTGTATGCATTGACATTCAAGGTTGGAAAATGCATTCCAATTTTTTTTTAATTTATTGAAACAAAATTTGATTATAAACTTAAATATATTGTCTAAATTATTTATAACAAAAAAATTTATGTACTTAAACAAAAGGTCATCACAAGGATGATGAACCACAATAATCAAATATTGTCATCTAAAACACTATGTTTTTATAAATTATTTTTAATTATTTTTTGTTGAAATGAAGCTTGAGCTATAATTTTTCCATTCCACCTTGTCTATTTAAAATTTTACTTATTATGATATTCAATGTCACATGTGAAATGAGATTAATAACATTCACATAACATTGCAAAAGATATTTAATTCTCCATCCTTTCAACTTAAATAAAATTAGTTTGGAATTGCAATGTTATCAAAATTTATTTATCATTAAAATGCAAGATACATAACATTATAATGCAAAAGAAATCTAGATGTGCACCTTTCAACTTAAATAACATTAATTAATAATTGTAGTGTTATTAATAGAACTTGTGTATCACTAAAAATGTAACATACACAACATTGATACAAACTAAATTGCAATTATCTACATTTAGATACAATGGCGATTTTCTAAATAAAATGCATCACCTACTTGAAATATTGAGGTTAGAATTCACTATACCTTTGTTGTTTTGGAATTATTTTTTTGGGCATATATTGGTTTAAATTACTATACAACAAACAACAACACATGTATGACATAGTTGTTAAGAACCTAACCAAATTATACAACATCACATGTGCATGTTCTTTTATTCAAGACTATATTTTTCAAACAAAACCACCATTTAATTTTTGAAAAAACCTTACCTTGTATGCACAACTTGAATTTTGGCAAATTCAAACTTAATGGTGCAAATAAACATGCCATGAAATAGAAATCACAAACCTTCAACCTCCAAAAGCAAGAACCATTAACTTCCATTTTTTTAAAACAAACAAACAAACAAACTTGTAACAAACTTTTAGCTTTATTTCTAAATTGGAAAATTATATATATATAGCACATGATATGATAATTATGTAAGTAAAAGATTTTAAAATGCACATAATTTTTAAAGAAAAAGACTTTCTCCTTTCTAGTTCATCTTGAATTTCTTGACAATAGGCATAGGTGCATGAAGGTTGTTGATACAAAGGGGGAGATTTACTGATTTATTGCCATATGTCATTTGACTAATGGTTTCCCACCCAAATTTCATATTTTTAAATTCCAAATTTTAAATTAAAATTTAGTTACATACTAGTTGTCCACATGTTGGCTTGTTTGATTTGGTTACTATGGCTTACATGTTTACTAGATATTAATATTCATAAGAAAAATAAAATCCTTTGTAGTTCATCCTAAATTTAATTACAATAAGCATAGGCCCATGATTAACTTGAAGGAATTGACCCTCATCAATGAAGCAATTACACATTTAAGGTGTAAGACATTGAAATATATAAAGTTAGATCCATATGTATACCTTAATTAAATTTGTAATACAATATACATGTTGTTTTTCATTTCATTTTAAAAGCAAACTTTCACCTTCAATGAATTATATGGTTTGACAGGTCTATATGGGGACATGATGTTGTGAGTTGCAATGTAGTGGAAAATTAGTAATAAAACAGTTTTAAAAAATCATAGAATAATAAAAAAAAGTATTTATATAATGACAATCTAGTGGTACAACTAGTTGTACTAGTGGGAATCATAGTTGATAATTGCTTGTAAACAAGTTGAACAATGAAATGCATACATATGGCATGATCATATGTGTGAAGGTTGTACACTAGTTGCAAAATAATTGTTGATTGGGTGCTACATTTACTTTAATTGTAATGTAATTGTCACATATTATTAAAATGCAACTTGTTAACAAAGTCAAACATGGTTGACTACAACCATATTTGTGATGTGTACATTCTACTACATAGAGTCCATTTTGTAATTAACTTGCAATTGCAATACAACTCCCTAATTTTATGACATGGAATTTTAATTATTAATTCCCGTTATTTCCATGGGATAGTTGTAGCATAGTTATATATTACTTATTTTGGAGCATTAAGTGCAAGGCAACTGAATTGCCATAGACATGATTTGGCATAGTAATGTGTAAAGCTTACATATCTTTCTTGAAAATTAAAAATTTTCGTCCACAAAACAAAAAGGTGCAAAACAAGAAAGTGCTAATAATTTATGTTTTTTGATTCTACTTCCAAAAGAAAGTTATGTTTTGCTCACAAAAAAAAACAATATGTGTAATTCCAAAGAGGAAGAAAAAAACTTTAAATTTGTAAATTTTTCACAACTATCACTCAAAACTTGAAAATGTGTATTAGTATAATATTTTAAAAAATATACTAATTGAGATAAGTATCAAAATTTGGTACATAATAAACTTTTAAGAGTAGTTACCCGTTGCTTTAGCATGACTTGTTATAGGTATTGAAAATGTACTTAATGTGCACCTTGCCAAAACATGTTTGGATTAATGAAAGTTAACATATTTTATATTTTTTGTTTCAAGAATATTACTATTTACATTATTAATACTCACAATTGTTCAACAAAGATTCAAAAGAGTCGATCAAACATGTGACATTTGGAGCCTTTGTTGAAGCTTTGAAGATGTTGCATGAACTAGAATAAACATGAAAGATGGAAAGACTAAAAATTGCCTATTTGATTGATCTTGTCAAAGATTTAAAGATTTGTTTAGAGCCCTTATTGAGGAGGGAGTTACTTGTTTGAAAATATAAGTGCATGGATTCAATGTTTGATAATGACATGTAGCAATCTCTTGATTTTATGGGAAAGGAAGAAAATTTTGTAACCATAGTACAAGGAAGGGTGTTAATTGAAATACATTTAGTAATCCATTTTTTACTTTTTTGACCCCTTGGAAATCAACAATGGAGTGACATTCTAAATGATGAGTTTTCCAAAATAGTAATTATGAATGGAATTAGTTTCTAGTGTGTAATGAATTTGAGGCGAAAATTTGTATTTTGGATTCATTTAATTTGTTCATCTTGTAGGGCTTTTACAATGTGCGAATTTTGAGGAAATTAAATTTGAAGTTATTTGAAATCTCGTTGAAAACCAAATATGAAGCCATAAAGGCTATGATTATTTTTTACATTTCAATTTTTCTTTGATTTGGTCACCTATACATGTTTTGAGATTTGAAGTTTTGAATTTCAAAAATGATATGCATGTTCTTGTTGACATCGTGAAATAGCTCCACAACCCCAAAGAGATTGTTCATGTCCAAAATGAAAGCAACGAGGGATGGTTTCTCTATCAAGAGGTTTGTTTGGGTAGTTGACTCATGGCAATCAACTTGTAAAGCTGGCACCTTCCATAGGTCTTGGCATTGTTGTTGCGATTGTAATCCACTTGCTTTTGTTTGCTTGAAATAATGTTTTGATTCCAAGTCTAATTGGAAGATGCATTTAAATCCAAGTTCCAATGCATCTCAACCAATCATCTTATCCAAGTGTGCTTCCCACATGAATTCAATTGAATGGTAATTCAACAATGTATATAGTGTATGTAGTAGCCATGTTAAAAATATTGGGTTTTTGTCATGAAGTTTTTAATATTTACATATAGATTTAAATCAAAGAATAAATACATATGTTCAAAAAATAGAATAAAATTACAATCAAAGTGGTTTAGAGTCTTAAAAAGCTTTTGAAATGTCAAAGTTGTTTGGTCTAAAACAACCATTTTGAAAGTTTTTTCAACCTTTAAACCACATTAATTGTTCAAGGATAGGGTTGGTAGTCTGAACAAGGTTGTTAGGCCAATTAGGTTTCAAAAGGACATACCAAGATGGGATGTTGACCTACCAAATGTTTCAAATTTAAATGTTTTATTTGGATTAATGGGGTGTTTTGGGTTTGGGGAAAATGGTGAAAATACATTTGAACAACACTGATGATGACAAAAGACCACAGGGGAATGATGAGATGACGAGAATGTTGATGAATAATAGTGAAATGGCAATGGGAGATGGTTGGGGCATCGAAAAAGGATGTTGGAAACATTATGGGTGTCAAGTTGGACAAAAACAAATTGGGCAACAAGGAGTATTGAGGATGTTAAAGATGCCAGATATTATGTCAAAAGAGGCTAAGAAGTATATTGGAAACATTGGGTTGAAAACATTTTTTATAAAAAAATTTCAAACCATGAAGGATGCCAAGGTGGAAAAGGCTTACATGGGCCAATTACATGTTAGTGAACCATAAATGCAAATTTCCATACAATGACATGAAATGTACTTTAATGGAGTTTTGAAAACGCCATAATGCGCCAATTTTCTAAAGTCCATTTTGGCATGAAAATGAAACATTTAAATTTTTTTATTGATGAATAATGAATCTAAACATAAGAAAATGGTTGCCCTAAGTCAATTAAGAAAATTAAAACATGGTTTAGGTATCCAACAATGTCCCATCTTTGTCACAATCAAAATACATTATAAAAATGTGTTTTTAATGAAATCCTAATATATATCCTATTCTTTTTTGTTCAATTTAGTTGACAAATACATGAATATTAATGTTTGATAATTTTTTTTACATATATTAATATTCTAATCTTATGTGACCAATTTGATCATTGAATTGGTAGTGCAAAACACCACAAAGCCCAAGTGGGGTTTTAATAAACAATTTGAAAGTCAAGGTCAAAGTTTTAAAAGTTCGACAAATAAACATTTTTAAAAAAAATTATTCAATAATTGTTAAAAAATGACGTTGAATAAAATATCCAAGGAATTATAAATTTATAATCCAACATGTCAATTCATAAATACCCTCAATAAACTAACTTGTTATGTTTTTTGAAATTTTAAAGGTGCCAATAATTGAGCTTGTTAGGTACCAAAACATTTTCGTTTTTGCACATTTCTTAAATATGTGAACACAATTTAATATTGAGAGTGGCTAAAATGTTCATAATTTGGTTTTGGGGATATTAAGGCCCATTTTCCTCCCATTTTTAAAAGCTTGTTAACATTCTTGTTTTGTAGATAGAAACTTTTTGAAAGTTTATCAAGAAGACAATACCATTTGGGCAAGCCCATCCTTGGGTGGCACCACTAAGAATGTCACACCTTGATTTTCCTAAACCCATCAAAATTTGAAAAATCATAGGAAACACGTAAATGAACATTTTCATAAATTTGTTTTTGAGTAAATTTATTAGGTTCCATAGATTTTGAAACTTCAATAATATTAAAAATATTGTGTATTTTGATTTTTTTAATCATTGCATTTAGAAAAGTTTTAAGAACATAATGCTTGTTTTTTTCCTTGAATTTTCTGGTTAGGAACACAAATTTGGAACATGATTTTCAATTTTTTAATTTAAAAAAAAAAGTAATTTGGAAGTCACTTTATTTTTAGGTTTTTATTTGAAAATTAATTGATTAAATATGATTTGGTTATGAATTTCCAAAGTTGAGGCTATCAATTTTCTTTGTATTATATCCTAAACATTAAGCCTTTTATAATTGTTGTGACAATGTTATATATGTTCCAATGAATTTCTTTAGCAAATTCCCTACTAATGAATTTTATTTTGCAATCCTTGAGGATGGTCAATTTATTCAATTTTGCAAATATTTGATTCAAATATCACCCAAAATGAAATTCCTATATGACAAAATGTGGTTCCAAATCATTTTGTTTTGTTTATATAGTGTTAAAATATTGTCAAAATCTTCTCCAAATTTAGGTTAACAAAACATAGTACTCCTTAAACCAATATTATAAAATAGACAATTATGCAAGTCCTTGTGCAATGATGACAAAACATATAAATATTTTGTCTTTCTTTTGATAGATGTGCAAAACAAAAAACATAATGTTTTTCAAGCAAGGCATTTAAAGTAGAATCTTGTAACTTGGATTAAACTAGGTGTCGAAGTCACAAGCATGTGACAAATCTTCCAATGGCATACATCCTTTGAATCACCAACGTCATTTTTGATCTTCATTTCATTTTCTTTGTCTTCTAATAATGTTCATTGTAAATGAAAAGAGAAATTTGGCTTACAAAAGAAAAAAGAGTAAACTTTGTGCATGTAGGTTCAACAAAGCTTCTAGCACCACAAGTCATCACAATGCCCACACATGACATATTGTGTATGTCGCATATCATGTTGTTTGAATGACATTCTTTTATGCAATTCATCCTCCATTTAAAGTAAAGAAAAGAAACACAAATTACTTGTTTACCAAAGTGATTGTGGATTGGAGAACATATTAACATCTAAAGAGAGTGGAAAATGAGTGTTGTTTAGTTGGTTCAAAAATTGTTGAACCGTTCTTTCATACCTACGAAGAGAATAAACAATGAGCACAAGTAGTGTGCAAGAGAACCTTGTCTATTAATATGAAAGGAGGTTGCAAGGTTGCAAATGTGTATGCGGCCAATTTTAGTTTGTAAGTGTTTTCTTGGGTGGGACATGCAAATAATACATAATCCATGATTTTATAATACATAAATGTTAAGGTTTCAGATAAGCAAGCATGTGTTAAAAAGCTCCTTGCACTTTGCATGTCTTTTGCATGGGCAACATTACTGGCATGATATACTTACCCTATTATCTTCTTTTGTTCTCGAAGTTTTGTGACATCTGACATTTTGAGCATTTGATCTCGACAAAAGTCTCTAGCATTTGTGAAGCTACCAAAAATGGCAATCACAGAAAGAGAGAGAGAGAGAGAGAGAGAGAGAGAGAGAGAGAGTGTGTGTGTGTGTGTGTGTGTTGTGGAACAAACTGAAATTTGCAATCAGATTGGAACTCGAGGTTTACTATGACATTACTGGTACTTGTACCTCAGGACTCAGTGATGGGATTCGAATAAGCAATTTTCAGCTCTAATATCTTGAGCTGCATTTCACCCAATTTGACTTCCGGAATGCACAGCTGAACGACAAAAGATGTACAACTTCTTGAATCCACAATTTGTAAGCATTTTCTAGTTCAAGAAATGAGATTCAAGAGATGAGAAAATAACTTCTGTGACCATAATAAACATATACTTTCTTGCAGCAGCAAAAAATAAATCTTAAGTCGAAGCAAGTTCCCCCCATACCCATACACAAATCTCACAGCCCTCTTCTCTGTGCTTCCGGAAGTATACGGGGGTTTCTGTCAACAGGACGCCGGATGCCCTAAAATCTCCTTGAAGGACAAAACAGTTGCACACGAGCTGTGACCCAGGATGGTTGTTGCAGAGCGGCAGGAATTGTTTTGGAAGAACACATTCATGCACTTTGGCAGATTGAGAATCTATCGAGAGATCAGGGACGGAGAGGAGTTTGCAATCTAGGGTTCTAGGATAGCCGGATACCGGCTTCAAGATTGGCAAACCCTAGTTTTGGTTTTATGTTGGAAAGCATCCACCAAGGCTTTGTATTTGGTCTGATCTATGGGAGTGCTGTGGACATTGCAGGAGGAATTTGTAGACAGGAGCTGCTTCTGACACACTCGGAAGGGTAAGAATGTTGAGATCACAAGGGTTTTCCAGAGATGAGCTTGAATGTAGGAGAAACAGGAGGGAAGTGGACATTGCAGCCTCATGAGTTGAAGCCCTAATTGGAGGTGTGGGTTGTGGATCCAGGATTTTGTCGTTTGCAACTGCAGGGGGCTTGATCACTACCTATGGCTCTATCAAGATGGGTGTCGTCCTGTTTGCTTCTTTTGCTGATGGTACATTCTCTGGCTGCGATCTGTTGTGCTTTGGACCTCGACAGCAATGATGAGTGGGACATTGATGCACCTCCAACTGGACCCCAAGTGCGATCCCTCTCTGACCACAACTTTGAACATGATACTCAAGCAGCTACTGGCCAGACCACTGGCGCATGGTATGCTTCATTTCTTTCTGGCATTTTTTGATATTCTGATGGTAGATATGGCTTTTCAGGTTGATTGGGTCTGTAGAAGTGCCAAAAAGCTTTGGTGGATTTTTTTTCACCTTCCCGCTGTTTGTCTATTCTGACTGCTTCTCTGTGAAGTTTTGAGGTCATGGATTTTGAGGGATGCCATTATGTGTAACAGTTTTGTGAGATGTTGCCAGGTTGGTTCTATTCACAGATGCCCACTGTGATAAGTGCAGAGATGCCAAACTGGCCTTGATAGATGTTGCTGTTGATGGGCAACCCATACTGGCAGAGGTAGGATATTCTACAGTCCCAGTCCATTGGTAGCTGGAAACAGTGAAATGTCCTCATGAAAAATGAGAAAGGAAGTGAAAGATGTTGGTGGGAAGTTAAGTGCATTATAATCAAAGACACACAGTGCACATCACAGTTCAAGGTGCTTTTTTTAGGTGTGATTTTGAAGGTATAGTGGCAAATGCTTGTGGTGATAACTGTGCAGGTCAGTGTGCTGGACAGCCCAAAGACAGGTAAACGGTTCTCAGTTAGCAAGGTGCCTGAGCTTCGTCTCTTTCGTGATCGCCACATGTATGTCTATAAAGGCGAGCTGAATGGCCCTGCTATCAAAGAATTTGTTCAGGTTATTCTTTAATCATATATTCCTCTCCTTCCTTTCTTCCTCTTGCTTCTCTTGTTTTTGCATGTATAGACCAACTCTATCTTTGGTACTTGCAATTTGAATGTAAATGGCCTGTATTGTCTTTCTGTCATGTAGGGTGGGTGGAAGAACACAGTGGCAGAAGATGTGCCGGCTGAAACCTCCTGGTTAGCAGATACACTTGATGAATTGTGGAACCTGGCAAATGCTTGCCTTCAGGTTTGGAGAACTCTGTTTTGGAGAACTCTGTTTTGGATTTCTTTTTGTATGTATATATTCTCGGAATCTCTCATTCAAGTTTCAAAAGGTGCACATCATATACTATAAACCCTGAACCCTAAACCCTAAGCCTATTGGGTAGTCAGATGTGGAAGCAAACATACAGATCAATGCAGAAGAGCAGTCAATGAAACTGACGTGTCTACAATTATGTTGTCACCACATACCTGTTCTGCATTGAGACAATGTTGATCTGCATTTTCAAGAATTTGCCCTACAAATTTGATTCAAGAAGCTCTTGAGCTGACATCAGGATTCACAAGGAACCGTCAACTGATTGCAGTTAGTTGCTCTGTACATGGGGACTATGATATGCAGTATTTGGCAAAGAGACCTGGTCTATTGGCTGCTGTTGGGGCTGTGCTGGCTACTGGAGGTTATGTTGTCACCCGGAGGCTGCTGGGAATGAAGCCCAGGAACCGAAGAAAGAGAGCTCGACCATCTGGCCGACCTCATAAGAAAGCAGGCTAACCATGCCAAAGGTACTTTGCGGAGCGAGTGCATCCAGCTTTGTTTGCTTTCTATTTTTGAAAGGAACCAGTTCTTGTGGCCATGTATTTATTACCAATGGTATTTGTTTGTTTTGTTTTCTTGGTGAAACATGCAACATGCAGGTGTGCAATGAGTAGTTGGAAGAAGCCTTCTTTGGGAGTTAGGTCAGACTTATCGGCAGTCTTGTGTAAGTTTCTTTTTTGTTGAGTTTTCCATGCCTGTGTGAGTGTTCTTATGGTAAAACTCATGTGTTGCTGATTGTATTTTTTGTGTTGTTGGTTCAGGTTTTGTGTAGTAAATCCAACTGTTGCTCTCATCAGTGTTTATAGTATGTTTGGGAGGTTTTGGGAGGTGTGGTGCTGAGGCACATACCAATGGATATCTTTCAATATATTAATATATTAGTATGTTTTGAAATCATGTCTCATGACTCAACATACATTGGCAGTTGCTTTGTGTATGTTTTGTTTCAATTAGCTGTAATTCTAAATAACTGGTATCTGTCAAAAGTCTCAAAAATTTAAAACAAGTTGAACCTGTTTTGCAAAATAAACATTTATGTTTGCGAAAAGTGCCAATTTCCAATAACACCTACAGCAGTAAGCCTTGAAATTAACCACATTGATGCGATGATTAGAGTCTTCTGATTGGGTCTCCACTTGAGGTTCTTTTTGGAGTTATCAAAAGTTGATTGTAATTCTTCATGAGTATATTATGTTGTGGAGGAGGATTGTGATGACATTGAATAACAATTTTGTTGGTGTTATGTGAAGGATGTTGCAAAATGGTACAGCAAACATACCTTCTCCAGATTAGATATAAACAATAAAGTGGCTGTCAGTTTGGTTAGTGATCTCCTAGTAACTGGTGACTCAATAACCAGTTATCTCCCTCACATTGCTGGCTGCATGTCAAGTAGTCACAGTGGCAAAGCAGAGGACGTTTTTTCAAATCTACAGGGGAGGGGCATCTTCTTTATTACCCTTTGTCATGTCACCTTTATTTATCTGACAATTATTTTGGTTCATTTGAAGAGGTTTATTTATCAAAGAATCATTTTTAGTGAAATAAAAGACAAGAGGAAGACTATTGTACTTGAGTTATTCAAGGGTACCTGAAATCAAGGCATATGATCCCCACTTCTCTTGAAATTGTGGACCAAATCAATTGTAAGATGGAAAAAATGAAATAGAGGGTGAAACTGTTTTTCTCTTCTAAATTGGTCTTGGAATAAGTTTTACTCCCAATTTAAGATGTCCCTGATTTGTGTTTTATACTCCCTGTGAAATAAAATCTTGTCAAAATCAAATCCTTCAAATCTTGTGAAGTGATGTCGAGTTTCATGAAACCGTACCCAATTTTGTTCTCTTTCCCATTTCACTCCTGATGAGGATGAAACTAGGATTTCATGATCCACCCAAAGACAGGATTTGATGATCCTTTGATGATGCCTACCCAGGTATGTATGTATATTATATTGAGATCCATCATATCATATAGGTAGTAGGTTTGAGGTTCTTTGGCCCTTGGAACTAGGAGGTCATTCACATTGCAATTTCACAAATTGGAATGTGACAAATGTAAGGAGAGATGTTTTGACTTGATTTGGATGAAATGTATTATTCATCTTATTGGCATTCACATCCATCCATTGTAACTGTGGTTATCATATAGTCCAAAAATCAAAATTTGTAAAGAACTGATGGGTGAGATTTTGGACTATGATTTCTAAGACTAATGGTGGAGCATTTGTCACAAAATTGATTGTTGATTAAAATTAGTGGTGTCAATATTGACTGCCAACATATACTTCCATGTGGCCCTTTTTTCTGCTGGCTATATATAGCAAAATTCAAAAATTAAAAGTGCTAAAATCAAGTGTGTGTGTATGTGTGTGTGTGTGTGTGTGTGTTTTTTTTTGTGTAGATTCTCAATAGCTGGAGAATTCGACAAAATTATAAAAAAAAATTAACAGATTTCTAGACATGGTTCAAGTAGATTGCCAGAAATGTTGAAGGATGTTCAAAACAATATTACTTTCATATTTAGCTTGTAGTCAAATTTGGCTAAATCTTCCTATGGATGATCAGCACTTTGGCTACATCACAAATTGACAAAAAGAACCATTGCTTAAAATGGCACTAAACTTTTTTCTTGCGTCAATAATTGCATATTTGAGTTCTCATTGTCTCTAAAGATAGGTTAAAATAGGAAGTTTTTTTTTTGTTTTTTTTTCCCCATGTGTCCTGTTGGGAGTCTTGGGAAGGTTTATGCCAAGTCTAACTAAATGGGAAAATCAGCATTTATGTTCCTATTTATTTACCTTGTCAACATGGGAGATTGTGAAAATGTGTATAAGAGATATATAACACATAGTTTGAAAATTTAAGGGAATTAGAATAGTTTCCTAGAATATTTTTCAAGTCATACAATATTTTCTGGTGAAATTGCCAGAAGTTTTACATACTCATGTTACTATTTGCCACATTTGCTTAAATTCTTTCCATGTTCCCACCATCCACTCATGTCCATGTTGAATGTACACAAAATCCCATACACTCTTCAAGTAATAATGTATGTACCCTGGTGTTTTGTCATAGCTACGGTGGACACGCGAATCCCATATGTCAAAATTCAGGTTATTAAGATTGGGATGGGCAACTCCGTAGCGTTGTAAGCCACATCAATTTATAATCTTAGTGGGTACAATATAAGGGAAAGGGTGTTCATCTTGCCAGCCCTGACTCAGCAGTTCCCAATGGAGTCAATTTCTTTTTTTCTTGTTTGGACATTAATATTATTAATATTTAATAATAACATTTGTGTTCAGCAAATTTGAATAATTAGAGGATGCATGTAAAATTCCAATTTTTGTAGAGTGACAATTAAAAAATCCCAAAATATAGATGGACCCATCAATTCCAGCTCCCACTTGAATTACTTATCTAGAAGCTCTAGCATAGTTTACACTGGTGGGCAAAGAATACAATATTAAACTAGCAAAATAGAACTTGGGCTAAAGAATACGAAACAAGTTAATGGAATCAAAATGTGGGCAAAGA
>Ga0116227_10008343_pt1 | contig 19628 bp, 14 predicted proteins | sample S1TSphgellanicum_FD_89693 | JGI IMG/M metagenome (GOLD analysis project Ga0116227, IMG submission 89693) | Host-associated microbial communities from peat moss isolated from Minnesota, USA - S1T2_Fb - Sphagnum magellanicum MG | ecosystem: Host-associated > Plants > Peat moss > Unclassified... | reverse complement strand
TTGCAGTTTGGTTTGAACGTAGACATTTATGATCCCTGGGCCGATGGAGCTGAAGTGAAACGTGAATACGGCGTGGACATTATTGCCCGGCTGGACGAAAGCATTGTATACGATGCGATTATCGTAGCGGTCGCACACCAGGAGTTTTTGCAATTCGACTTTAAAAAAGTAAAGCGGAACAACGGGGTCATCTTCGATACAAAGGGTTGCCTTGACCGGTCTTTGGTAGATGCAAGATTATAGTAGCAGACTAATTATAAATAAATATTAGAGTGTCTTATGCGCGTTAGAGGGTTGTTACCGGCGATATTGGCTTTTGGTATTCCTGCCAGTATTAATTTGCTGAGTATAATGGTTTTCACACGGCAGTTGTCGTTGAATCAGTACGGAGAGTTGTCGCTGGCATGGGTGACGATTGAATTCACCTGTGGAATATTATATAAATGGAACAAGATGGCGATGATGCGCTTCTTTGACAGAAGCCAGAAAGCCACTATTATCAGTATACAATTCATTTTCATTGTTACCGCCTTTTTACTGCTGGCGATGGGTTTACTGCGGCTAGCAGGCGCCACTGCCGGCGTAATGAATGATAACAGCATCATTTACCCGGTGATTATCGGGATAATTGCCAAGGGAATCGCCTATTTCATTCAGGATGTACAAAGGATCTACTATGAAAAATTAACACGGTTTACGGTTGTTTCCTTATGCTGCAACCTGGCTTACTATTTGCCCGCAATACTGGTAACAGTACTGAGCCACGGGCAAACAAGCGTAGCCATGATTCTGTATATTCAGACACTCGGATTGATGGCTTATATCCTGCTTATTTCAGCGAGACCAGTCTGGTTACTAAGAAAGCACATTGTTAAAAAACAAACCGCTGAACTGTACAAAAATTTTTCCAGGTACGGTGTGCCTATTGGTCTTGCTTCCATAGCAGTGGGTATGTTTGTAAGAATTGACCGGTACATCATTGAATACACATTGGGCTTTAAGCAACTGGGCATTTATTCCGCCGCGTTCAACTTGTCCAACCTGGCCATCACGTCTGTTTTTAGTGTACTTACGATCTCCACCTATCCCGACATCATCCGCCATCTGAATGCTGCGAAACTACAGGAGGCAAGAGCCATTTACCGGCAAAATGGCACTATTATTCTCACCCTGATACCGCTGAGTGTTTTCCTGTGCTGCCTGTTTAACACTTCGCTTTGTTCAATTTTTTTTGGCGAGAAGGCGGCGGAAATAACCAATATTTTTCCTTTCGTATTACTGGCCGTATACCTGTTTAATCTGAGAATTCATTATTTCGACCAGATTTTTCAGTTTACCAAAACCACCCGCGTAGCCATGTATCTTTCTGCGGGGATGGGCCTTGGACATCTTATCATCAGCTACCTGCTGAGTAAACAGATCGGACTGCCCGGGATTGTATTATCCAATGCGCTCATGAGTCTGGCGGGCATCCTTTTTACTTATGTATTCAGCTTTAAAACGTTTAGGATAGAATTGAACCATGTGGTAGTGAGTTTGAATAGTGTGGGCTTTGTAGCCATTGTGATTTATCTGATCTCCCACTATAATATCTGACATGAGAAACGCAGCATATATCGTAAACAGGTATCTCCTCTTAGGTGTAGCCGCCGTGTGTTTTTTAGGAATGGGCGCATTGTCTTTCCTCGGGTACGAGATGGGATCAGATGCTCCTTCTAATTTCACGAAGATTCACCCTGTTGCCTATCTGCTCATAGGCGCTTCCTTAATTAATCTTTCCAGGATAGAAAATAAAGCAGCGATCATTTGGGGATATGGAAACAACAAGCATGAATTCAGGCTGTTGGGGCTCGTTGTTATCATTTTTGCTTACCTGTATGCCACCAAAAACCTGTCCTCGGTATCATTTATTGTAGACACCCTCTTATGCCCGGTATTGATTGCACTGAATTTCAGTTACTACCCGGAGCAGCTAAAATGGAATACGCGTAAGTGGTGTGTGCAGTTGATCCTGTTGAATTCATATGTCGCTATCGGGGAACGGTTATTTTCTGTAAACCTGTTCCCCGTAACGGCTCATTTCGGCGATATTTTCCGGTCAACTGCCTTACTGGGGCATCCGCTTAATAATGCCCTCATTACCCTGGTGGTTTTTATTTATGTGGCAGCGGTGGCGATTCCTGTAAAGCGGAAAATATATATCATGACAGTACTCTTCACCGCACTTATCTGCTTTGGTGCAAGAGGGGCATTGTATGTGAGTATACTGGCTTTGCTGTTACTGTTTATCATCCCTGCTTTTGTTTCCCGAAGTCCGTATTTCAAGAAGATAAACAAAGCAAATATCATACTGCTCGTAGCGGGAATGCTGGGGATGCTGGTGTATCTGACGCTGAATACCACGCTGGGAGAACGACTGGTGGATGCCTCTTTCTATGACAGCAGTGCAGAAGTAAGAACGCAGGCCTTTGACGTAATAGATATCAATGAAATAGGCCAATACCTCGGCGCCAAAAGCCAGGATGATATTGATACGATGAGTTACTATGCTGAAGTAGAGATTATTGAAAACTTCTTCATCATATGGATCTTAAAGTTCGGCCTTCTTATTACAGCGGTATTATTGCTGCTGCTTTACCGGCTATTCTACGCCAGGATACCGATACGAAGCGGCATAAAGAAGCATATCATGGTATTGCTGCTTTTTGCCGGCGCCGCCACTAATAATTCCCTGGCCACTAATACACAGACACTGTCAATATTTGTCATCCTGTTTAGTCTTACGGGGCTGGACGATGGCGCAAATAACCACATATAATCATCATATGAAGATCACTCACCTCCTATTTTCTTTACGTACCGGTGGTACGGAGAACATGCTGATCGATATTATCAATGAACAGGTGTTGTTTGCTGAAGTGAATTTGTATATCGTCAATGATGACATTACGGAAAGTATCCTCAGCAGATTAAGTAAGAAAGCAAATGTTAAACGCTTCCGGAGAAAATCCGGCAGCAGGAATCCACTCCCCCTCTTCTTATTGAACATCGCATTATTGAAGGCCTGTAGCCACATCATCCATTGCCACAATCAGAACATGATTGAACTGTTGCTGCCGTTTTTTCACAGAAAAACCGTACTAACGATTCACGATATGTTGCAAAGGCCGGTCAATTTCTCTAAGTACCGCAAGTGCTTCGCTATCTCAAGGGCGGTGGAGGAATCGGTGCTTACACATGCTAAAACCCACTGCACAGTGATACAGAATGGCATCCTGTTCAGCAGTATCAAATGCAAAGATAAAGCGAACCGGGAAGACGGAGTTTTCCGGATACTGCAAATAAGCAGACTGAATCACCATAAGAAAGGACAACATATCGCAATCGGTGCATTAGAGCTATTGAAGAACAGTGGCATTACCGGTATACAACTCGATTTTATCGGAGAAGGTGACTCTGCCGATTTTCTGAAACAGCTCGCAGCAGAAAAGCAGGTAAGTGAACAAATCCGGTTTCTGGGACTGAAAGACCGGACCTATGTTTACGATCACCTGCAACTCTACGACCTGCTCATACAGCCCTCTTTATACGAAGGATTCGGGCTTACCGTAGTAGAAGGGATGGCTGCCAAGGTACCGGTTTTGGTATCTGCGATTGAAGGCCCCCTGGAAATTATAGCGGAAGGAAAGTATGGTTACCGGTTCGAAAAGGAAAATATAACCGACCTGGCCAACAGCATCCGCGAGATTATGATAAAGGACATTCAGCAAACCCAGAAAGCAGTGGAATGTGCCCGTGCCTATGCCCGTAAACAATTCGATATCAGGAATACTGCTTTAAATTATTTAGAAGAATACCAGACATATGCTTGATTTCTCCGTATTCCAACGGGTACTTTTTATAGGCCCGGACTATAAACATCACAGGGGTGGAATTGGCGCTGTGCTTGAAGTATACCAGCAGCATATTCCGGGCTTCCGTTTTATTGCCACACATAATAGCCGGCTTTCCCGGACAGGAGTTTTTCTCCTGGCCATAGGCGCACTGATAAAGTTATGCTGGAAATTATGCTCGAACAGACATATACAGATCGTTCATATTCATGGTGCATCCAGGGGCAGCTTTTACCGGAAATACGCGGTATTCCTGATAGTCCGGTACATTTTCAGGAGGAAGGTGGTTTATCACCTGCACGGGGGGAAATTCCATACTTTTTATAACAACGGCAGCAAACTTTACCGGAAGTGTGTACGTCATCTGCTGGAAGAAGCCACGCATGTGGTTTGCCTGTCGGCCTATTGGGAAAAATTCCTTACAGCGCATTTTAAAATAAAGTCTGTCTCTATCATCCATAACCCGATAGCCATATGCGGCGACAGGCCCAACATCACTACCAGCTCCCATCACCTGTCGATGCTCTTCTTAGGGAAGATAGGAGACAACAAGGGAATCTTTGATCTCCTGGCGATAATAGCACGTAACCGCGACCACTATCGGCGCCATATTACCTTGAAAATAGGTGGCAACGGCGACGTAAACCGATTAAAGAAATTTATTGCCGACCGGGAACTGGAGGATATCGTGGAATATGCAGGGTGGGTACACGGACCTGCCAAGCACCATTTGTTAAGCACCTGCGACGTACTGATCCTCCCTTCGTACAATGAAGGATTGCCTATATCCATACTGGAAGCCATGAGCTACAGCAAGCCAATCATATCCACTACCGTGGGAGGCATACCAGAGATCGTGAAAAATGGCGTAAACGGTTTTCTAACAGCGCCGGGCGACCAGCACGCCCTGGAAAAACACATTCATCAATTATTGTACGATACCACCCTGCAACAGCAAATGGGAAAGAAGTCGTTCGAAATGGTGGCGCCTTATCGTATCAACAATGTTTTAAACGAGATGCAGGCATTATATGTAAACCTGATAAACAACACCCATCATGAACCTGCCATTAAATAATCTGCTAAGGATCAAGATACTGGATCTTGCCCGTGGTACAGATCAGTTGAAGGTATACCAACAGTACTTGAAGAATCAGTACCAGTATAGCACAGAAGAAATTATACGCTATCAGCAAAGTCATTTTGAACGCATCTTCAGACATCATTTCAATAACAACGAATCATACCGGAATTTCCTGATAGCAAACGGGTATAAGGCAACAGCATCCGTTCGTGTGTCGGAGGTGCCGCTGATTACAAAAGACTTTTTCAGGAGCCCATCACATACACCTATCGTAAAGGAAGAAGTCCATCTCACAAAATACTCAGGCGGAACAACGGGGGTCCCCTTACCCGTTCACCTGAGTAAGGGCGCAGTGGATAGTTTCTGGCCCTCCATATGGAGAGCATTTGACGTATACAAGGTGGCCCCTTGTGATAAAGTGATGATGATGGCCGGGCCATCCCTGTTTAACAACCGCTCTCTTAAACGGAAAGTGTACGATTTCGTGAACCGGTTTACGGTGGTTTCCGCTTTCGATTTATCTACCGATAAACTACAGGAAGCGTGTGACCTGATAGAACGGCATAACATCCGGGTAATATATGGATATACCTCGGCGATACTTATTTTCCTGCAGTACCTGGAAAAAAATGATATCACGATTGCACTCAAATGCATATTCACTACCTCAGAAACCTTTATTCCGTCTGTAAGACCATTGGCCGAAAAGTACTGTGGCTGCGATGTGGTAGATACATATGGCGCAAATGACGGTGGCATTTTCGGTTTTGAATGCGAACATCACACCGGCTATCACCTGAGTTTTGAACGGTGTTTGGTGGAAATTATCGATCATGAAATTATCTGTACAGATTTTCTTAATACAGCTGCTCCCTTTATCAGGTATAAGGTAGGCGATTGCACCGGCGATAATACCCTGACTACCGCGCCGTGCAGTTGCGGCCGTACGCTGTTCCGGATAAATGATATTTCAGGAAAGGTAAACGAGTTTATAGAAGATGTAGATCAGGTTAAAATTCACTGTGGCTTCTTTACCCAGCTGTTCAAAACAGATCATGCCATCAGACAATACCAGGTACACCAGAAAGGTGATCGTCTCACCATAAACATCGTGCATGATCATAGGGAAAACGAGCATCAGTTTAAGGAGAAATATGAAGCGTCGATAAGCCGCCGTTTCAAAATACCCTTCGAGCTGGTGTTTAATCAGCCTATTGAAACATTACCGAATATGAAAACTGCCATTCTGATTAAACACACCTAATGTATGGATATACTTTTACCGAAAATCGAATTATTTGGTTGCCCTGTGCATAGCCTCAGTATGAAGGCAACAGTGCAGGTGATTGATGACAATATCAGCAGGCGGCAGCATTTACAGCATGTGGTGGTAAACGCGGCTAAACTGGTGCATATGCAGAGCGATCCTGTTTTACGGGAATCGGTCATCAGCAGCGACATTATCAACGCAGACGGACAGGCGGTTGTATGGGCTGCCCGTATATTAAAAAGGCCGTTGCCGGAAAGGGTTGCAGGCATAGACCTGATGGCCAACCTGGTAGCACTGGCTCACCGGAAGAAGTACCGTATTTTTTTCTTCGGAGCAAAAGAGGAGGTGGTAAAGGAGGTGGTAAGCAGGTATAGCCGGGAATATTCACCGGAAATTATTGCCGGCTACCGCAATGGCTATTATCGTAAAGAGCAGGAGGCTGAAATCGCCAGGCAGATTGCTGATAGTAAAGCCGATATCCTGTTTGTGGCGATTACTTCTCCCAAAAAAGAAATTTTCCTCAATACCTATAAGCATCTTATCAATACCCCTTTTATCATGGGGGTAGGTGGCTCCTTTGATGTGGTGGCGGGTATCACCCGTCGTGCACCGCTATGGATGCAGCAGAGCGGGCTGGAATGGCTGTACCGTGTATTACAGGAGCCGCGAAGGATGTGGAAACGCTACCTGGTGACGAATACCAGGTTTATTGCCATGATTATTAAACACAAAATAAAATATGAATATTACCATCGTCGCAGGCGCACGTCCTAATTTCGTGAAAATTGCGCCTATTATCCATGCCATTAAAGACGCACAGTCCTGGACACTTGATATTTCCTATCGATTGGTACATACAGGGCAGCATTATGACAAAAAAATGAGCGAAGATTTCTTCGAACAACTGGATATTCCTGAACCGGACGCCAATCTGGGAAGCGGAGGAGGTACACAAGCGGAACAGGCTGCCAATGTGATGATGGGTTTCGAGAAAGAACTGTTGGCGCATCCTTGTGATCTCGTACTGGTGGTAGGAGATGTCACTTCCACTATGGCCTGCACCATTACGGCTAAAAAGCTGAATATAAAGGTCGCACACGTGGAAGCCGGCATCCGCTCGAAGGATTTATCTATGCCGGAAGAAATCAACAGAATGCTCACCGATGCAGTTTCGGACTATTTCTTTACTACTTCCATCGGAGCTGGTAATAACCTGAAAAAGGAGGGCGCCAATGAAGATCATATCTTTTTTGTGGGAAACACAATGATTGATACATTGATGAAACAGATGCCTCATTTAAGACAGCCTCCATTCTGGCGTAAGCTGGGATTAAAGGAAAAGAAATATTTCGTTCTTACCTTACACAGACCAGGTAATGTAGATGAGGAGCAACACCTGATGACGCTCATTACGGAGATCGTTGATTTAACCAGAGGGCTTCCGCTAATATTTCCAGTGCATCCCAGAACAGCGCAAATCATGAAAAGAATCGATTTCAATGCGGAAAATCTTCACCTCGTAGATCCGCTGAGTTATCTGGAGTTTAATTACCTGGTAAAACATGCGAAAGCTGTTTTAACCGATTCCGGTGGTATCACAGAAGAAACTACCGTTATGGGCGTACCCTGTATGACACTAAGAGAGAATACGGAGCGACCTGAAACATGCACGGTTGGTACAAACAGGCTGCTGGGTAGCGATCCTGCAGCGTTAAGGTATGCGATGGATATGCTGTTTAACAACAAATGGCCCAAAGGAGGTATCCCCCCACTCTGGGATGGAAAAGCTGCCGGAAGAATTGTTAACCATTTACTGGAAATGACCGAAACTATTGAGCAGTGATATAAGCCCGTTTGCCAAAAACGATATCTTCAGGTAAGTGAGGGGGCGCCGATTCATTTCGAGCCCCCTTACTTTTTCACTGACTATCTTACCGATACCGGGTGCTTGTCGTCGCCAATGGCAACCAGGCTAAAAGTGCCTGTTATGGCCTTTTCCCGGGAGTAAGAATACATCTCTTCAATGTATATCTCCACCAATACTTTCACACTGGTGTTACCTACTTCGGTTACTTTTCCGATCAGTTCTACAATCGTTCCCGCCGGAATAGGCCGGTTGAAATCTATTTTGCCGGAAGATACCGTCACCATTTTTTTACGCGCAAAACGGGTAGCCGTTATAAAGGCTACTTCGTCCATGAGCGACATGGCCGTGCCACCAAACAATGTATCGTAGTGATTGGTGGTACTTGGAAATACCGCCTTAAAGATCCGTGTTTCCGAATGAAGAATTTTCTCTTCCAAAGTCATAGTCATATTTTTAATTTTTTATACGGTTGCTTTTGCTCTCATCACTTCGGCTGCTTTCACCATATTCGTGAGCGCTACTTTTGTCTCCGGCCATTTACGGGTTTTTAATCCGCAGTCAGGGTTTACCCAGAGGTTGCGCGCCGGTAGTGTTACCGCCGCTTTCGCCAGCAATAAAATCATTTCCTCTGCTGATGGCTGACGGGGAGAATGGATATCATACACACCGGGACCGATTTCATTCGGGTATTTAAAGTCGGCGAATGCATCCAGTAATTCCATCTGTGAGCGGGAAGTTTCAATCGTGATCACATCCGCATCCATTGCAGCGATGTGTTCAATGATATCATTGAACTCACTGTAACACATATGCGTGTGGATCTGTGTTTCATCTTTCACGCCACTGGCAGAAATACGGAACGCCTGTACCGCCCATTCCAGGTAGGTAGCCCAGTTCTCCCGGCGCAAAGGTAAGCCTTCGCGGATAGCTGGTTCATCTATCTGAATCACTTTAATACCGGCGTTTTCCAATGCCACTACTTCGTCACGGATGGCCCATGCGATCTGGTTAGCGGTGGTGGAACGCGGTTGGTCATCTCTCACAAACGACCATTGTAAAATGGTAACAGGGCCGGTGAGCATGCCTTTCATCAGTTTGTCCGTGTGTGCCTGTGCAAATTTGCTCCAACGTACGGTCATATCTGCCGGGCGACTTACATCCCCGAAGATCACCGGTGGTTTCACACAACGGCTGCCATAACTCTGTACCCAGCCATTTTTGGTAAAGAGGAATCCCTGGAGTTGCTCTCCAAAATATTCCACCATGTCATTGCGCTCAAACTCGCCGTGTACCAGTACATCCAGTCCAATTTCCTCCTGCCAGCGGATCACTTCTATGGTCGCTTTTTCAATAGCCGTGTCGTATTGTTCCGTGGTAAGCTCCCCTTTTTTCAGGCGGGCGCGTAGCTGACGGATATCATCTGTTTGCGGGAAAGAGCCGATAGTAGTGGTGGGGAACAACGGCAAGCCAAATTTACTTTGCTGCAGTTGCTGACGCACCCCGAAAGCGCTGTTACGGCGGGCATCTGCGGCAGTAAAGGCAGCTATCCGGTCTTTCACTTCCTTGCGGTGAATGAGGGCAGAAGTAGCCCTGTTATGGATCGCCGCTTTATTGGTATCCAGTAGATGGGTATCTCCCTTTACAATATCCCGCAGGTCTTTTAACTCCTGTAACTTTTGTTTGGCAAAGGCCATCCAGTTTTTTATTTCGGGAGATATAGCTGTTTCGAAATCCAGGTCGCACGGCACATGCAACAGTGAGCAGGAAGGGGCGATGGCCACCCGCGCTGTTCCTAATGCATCTACCGCTTTTTGGATCTGCTGTAAAGATTTTTCATAATCATTCTTCCAGATATTACGGCCATCTACCACCCCCAATGATAATTGCAGGGAAGTACCGGCGATGTTGGTCTGTAAGATATCTTCCAATTGGGAAGGGCAACGCACCAGGTCCAGGTGCAGGGTTTGCACCGGCAAAGCCAGGGCTGTAGCGAGATTTTGTCCGTAGCATTCAAAATAAGAAGCCAGCAGGATATGCAGCTTCGGGAAGGCGGCGTGGATCTGCTCATAGGTATCCGTAAATACCTTTAACGCATCCGGAGTGAGATTGAGCGACAGGCAAGGCTCATCCAGCTGCACCATCGTGGCGCCGGCTTTGCTGAGCTGTGACAATACTTCCAGGTATACCGGCAGCAGTTTATCGATCAGCGACAAGCGGTTAAAGCCGGCATTTTTTTCTTTACCCAGTAACAGGAAAGATACCGGGCCGAGGATCACCGGTTTGGCGTTGTAGTTTTCTTTTTTTGCTTCTTCAAACTGCTCCGTTACTTTGCGGGAGAAGAACCGGAAAGACTGATCAGCCGTGAACTCCGGTACAATGTAGTGGTAGTTGGTATCAAACCACTTGGTCATTTCCATGGCGGTGATATCGTGGCCATCGCGCTGATAGCCTCTGGCCATGGCAAACAACAGGTCTGTTTCCCCGATGTTTTTTTCCTGCAATGCCTGATAGCGTTGTGGCACAGCGCCCACCATCAGCGAGGTATCGAGTACCTGGTCATAGAAAGAGAAATCGTTACAGGGAATCCAATCGATCCCTTTCTCCTGCTGCAATGCCCAGTTTTGTAAACGGATCTTACGGGCGGCCGCCTGTAATTCATCTACCGTAATTTTACCAGCCCAGTAGCTTTCGCTGGCTTTCTTCAATTCACGCTGGCTACCTATCCTCGGATAGCCTAAGTTGTGGATAATCATTACTGATTGTTTAAAAGGTGATACATGCTGTTCACGCTCTTTTAAATAATACCATAAATGCGCAGGGAGAGAAAGTGTGGGAAGGAGAAGACAGGGACATTTACAAAAACAGGCGCGCAGGTGATGACCTCACCACGCATACTGTTCTTCATAGAATGACTACTGCCGAAACCTGACCTGCTTCAATCCCCGAAAGCATTGTCAAAGTAAAATAAAGGCAGGTCTCCTGGCTTGCTCCGCTGGTAAACACCTTCCCATTCCTTATCGGAACAGTGGCATCTTGTTGACCAGTTGCAGCGCGTGATGCGCTGCCGGAAGCTTACAGTTGCGGGACAGCCTGTGATTTGCACACAGTTCCCTTTTAATCCCGCTTTTCAGCGGGAACCATTACTTGCTTCGAACTTAATACATAAAGAACCGGGGGCGAAGATAATAAATCCCGGCAACTATCAAATTTAAGTCTGGTTTCGTTTTCTTACAATTTTCCCATAGCAGGAAGGTGGAGTTTTACATCATAAAACAACACACCATGAAACAGGCAACAATTTTAATCACCGGCGCTACCGGTCACATTGGTACCACCTTGGCCAAACAGTTATCTGCCCAGGGCGTTCCTTTCCGGGCCCTGGTGAGGAGAGCAGACAATAATGCACATCCCATTGCCGCCTTACCCGGCGCAGAAATAGTAACCGGCGATTTCAATGATCCCGCCAGTTTAACCCGCGCCTTAGCAGGCATCGAAAAGGCATTCCTGCTCACCAATTCCTCCGAACACGCAGAACAACTCCAGTTCAATTTTGTGGAAGCCGCACAGCAAAGCGGATTACCACATATCGTGAAGCTGTCCCAGTTGCATGCCCATGCCACTTCCCCTGTACGTTTTCTGCGTTACCATGCGGTCATAGAAACAGAAATCCGTAACGCCGGTATGGCCTGGACTTTCCTTCGTCCCAACTTATTTATGCAGGGCTTACTCGGCTTCCGGGAAACCATTGCGCAACAGGGAAAATTCTTTGCTACTGCCGGCGACGCGTCCATCAGCGTGGCAGACACCCGCGATATTGCTGCCATTGCCGCCGCCGCGCTGACCACCGCCGGCCATGAAGGCCGTACCTACGATATCACCGGCCCGCAATCACTTACCCATACACAACTGGCAGCGGAATTATCGGCCGCCCTGGGCAAACCCATTCATTATATCGATGTCACCGCGGAACAATTGCTCCCGGCACTGCTGCATGCAGGTTTCCCCACCTGGCAGGCCGAAGGGCTCATTGAAGACTATGCCCATTACGCCCGTGGGGAAGCAGCAGCAGTATCCACCGCGGTACCCGACGTGACGGGCAAGCCAGCCCGCAGTTTTGCGGCTTTTGCAAAAGAATATGCGCCGTTGTTTCTATGATGAGGTGGAGGAAAGGGGCGTCTCCGGCATTTAACCGGCACCATATCCAACGGGGCTCCCCCGGACAAAGGCTAAAGACGCCCCTTTTCTTAACACAAAAAAATGCCGGTATTTTCCGCCAATTCCGTATTTTACTCACAAATCGAGAATCCAGTGAGTAATGAAGAAGCAGATCTGTTGCGAAAACTGCAACAAGGGGATACCGAAGCGTATATTACCTTATACAATCAGTATCACCCCTCCCTCTACACTTACATTCTCCATTTCATTCATGTACCCGAATTAGCGGAGGATGCACTGCAGGAAGTGTTTATAAAAATCTGGGAAGTAAGGGAACGGATCAACCCTGAATTGTCATTCAGCGGCTATCTTTACCGTATTACCCGTAACCATGTATTTAAATTAATAAAGAAGATCTCCGCCGACGAGGCGCTCCGCCTGCAGGTGATGCAGGAACTGCAGCAGCAAACCGTGCAGGCAGATACAAAACTGTTGTGGAAACAATACGAATCCTTATTGCACGAAGCCATTGCGCAACTGCCACCACAGCGGCAGAAAGTATTCCGGCTTTGCCGCGAAGAAAGCAAGAGTTATGAGGAAGTGGCCGTAGAACTGGGCATCTCGCGTAATACCGTCAAAGAACATATGGTGCTGGCTATGAAAAGCATCCGGTTCTTCTTTTATACCAATACCGACGGCATTCTGCCCGTCCTTCTTTTCTCCGCCGTTGTACTGAACACACCCCGTCCTTAAAATTTTTTTTTAGCCAGACCCACCCTGTTTCTTTTTTTTGGGATAGTATATATATGCCGATGGATAGGAACAATGAATATTATGAACTTTTGTTGCAACGGTGGCAACAACGGAATTGCAGTCCCCAGGAAGCGATTGAGCTCATGGACTATCTCCGGCAGGATACGGCACACCGTACCCTCCTGAGCGAAATGCAGACCGCTTTCCGCGAAGTAAAACCGGGCGACAACTCCAACTCCGGTGAGCCGGGCGACAGGGTCAGGAAAGAGCTGTTAAAGCATATTCAGGGCACACCGGTAATACCGCTGCACCCCTCCCGGAAAAATACAGGGCCATTCCGTTTGGCCGCCGCTGCTGCGGTACTCATCGGACTGGGGTTACCGGCTGTTTACTTTTTTCAGCATCGCTCCCCGGCACCTGCACCGGCAGTGGCTACCGCTGCACCTGTGGCAGATGTAGCGCCCGGACAGCATAAAGCCGTGCTCACGCTGGCCAACGGAGAAAAGATCATACTGGACAGCGCCGGTATGGAGCAACTGGCCAAACAAGGCAACAGCACTATCCTGCATCAGGGTGGACAACTGGTATATGTCAAAAATAAAGACGCCAATACCCCCCCCGTTTACAATACTCTCACCACGGCGCCCGGAGAAACTTATCCCCTGGTGCTGGCCGATGGTAGTAAAATCTGGCTGAATGCCGCCTCTTCTATCCGCTTCCCCGCCACCTTTGCCGGCAACGAGCGCAAAGTAGAACTGAGCGGTGAAGCCTATTTTGAAATCGCTGCCGACGCACACCGCCCTTTCCGGGTACAAGTAAAACAAATGACGGTAGACGTACTCGGTACACACTTTAATATCAACTCCTACGCAGACGAAGCCACTATCAACACCACTTTGCTGGAAGGAGCCGTAAAAATAAACAGCGACAAATACAGTATACAACTGGCGCCCGGAGAGCAATCGCAGGTAAGCGCCAACGGACAAATGAAAAAAGTAACCGGGGTCAACACCTCGGAAATTGTAGCGTGGAAAGAAGGGTACTTCCAGTTTGAAAGCACCGACCTGACAACCGTGTTACGGCAATTTGCACATTGGTACGATATAGAAATCGTATACGAAGGCGCCGTGAAACCCAGGAAATTCTTTGGGATGATCAGCCGCCGCAGTAGTCTCATGAATGTATTAAAAATGTTGAATGCCAATGATATCCGTTACAGATTAGAAGGGAAAAAACTGATCGTCCAGGGCGACTGATCCAGCCTGTAATGTGAACACGTGAACAATCATATCAGCCAAAACAAGTAGCAGCCAAAGGAACAATGATTTTTTAAGGAGATCGCACAACCAAACCATTTGTCTAAATCAAAACTCAGCACAAGTATGCAATTATGTACTATTGCCAGTGCCCGGCGTACAACCAAACAGCTAAAAGTCAGTCAGTTACTGGCACTGCTGTGTTTCGCCACCGCGGCACCGGCGTACGCAGCCAGCAGCCCCGATCAGGTAGTGAGCCTGTCTATGAAGAATGCTTCCGCTAAAGAAGTCTTCCGGGAAATCAACAAACAAACCGGCCTGAATATTCTGGCAGATGAAGCCGTACTCGAAAAAAGCGGCAGGGGTAACATCGTAGTGAACAACATGCCTGTTAATGATGCGCTGAACATTTTCCTGCGCAATCAACCCCTTACCTATTCGATTGAAGGAGGCGCTATTATCGTAAAAAACAAAACAGCCCTCCAGCCGGCTACCACCCCACCGCCACCTGTTGAAATACATGGCGTGGTGACCACCGACAAAGGCCAGCCCTTACCCGGTGCTACGGTGACGGTAAAAGGCACCAAACTCGGTACCGTGACCAACACAGACGGTAGCTTTAAAATCAACGCCAATCCAGGTGAAACCCTGGAAATTTCTATGGTGGGTTTCAAAGCCTGGTCGGTGAAATTTGATGGTAAAACCACCACTTTTAAAGTCACGCTCTCTGAAGAAGTATCTAACCTCACCGACGTAGTGGTAGTAGGTTATGGTACCACCAAAAAGAAAGACCTCACCGGTTCTATCAGTTCTGTATCCAGCGATCAGATGAACCTGGGTGGTGTTACCAGCAATGCGGCGCAGGCCATTCAAGGCCGGGCTGCGGGTGTGCAGGTAAGCCAGTCGAATGCAGCACCGGGCGGACAAACCATTGTACGCATCCGCGGCGGTAACTCCATTAAATCCACCAACGAACCCTTGTACGTGGTAGATGGTTTTCCTTCCGAAACCGGAAAAGACATCAACCCGAACGATATCGATGATATACAGATCCTTAAAGACGCCTCCTCTACCGCCATCTATGGTGCACGTGGTGCAAACGGTGTGGTGATGATCACTACCAAAAGAGGAAAAAGCGGTCGTGCTGCTATCCAATACGATGGCTACTATGGTACCCAACGGATCATCAAGGAATTTGATAAAATGAACGGCCTGGAAAACATGCAGGTCACCAATGCCAAAGCCATTGAAAAAGGACAGCCGGCGTATTATACGGCAGCCGACCTGGCCAGTGGCCGCGACAACGACTGGTTTAAACTTTCCACCAGACCAGGCATGGTGCAAAGCCATAACCTGAGCGTGAGCGGTGGTACTGCGGAAGACCGCGTAGCTTTATCCGGCAGCTATTTCAAACAGGATGGTGCTTTAAAGAATACGTCTTTCGAAAGATATTCTGTGAGATTGAACTACGATAAACAATTTACGCCACGGTTTAAAACAGGCGCCAGCGTATATGCGTCACATGCCTACACCAATTTCAAAACCTATGATGGTAACATCGTACCGTCTAACGTAATGTATGGCGTGATCACGGCTTCTCCTGCCATTCCTTTATACAATGCCGATGGCTCTTATGCCCGTTTTAAAGGCAGAGACAACCCGCTGGCCTGGCTGATGACGCCTACCAACGACCGGTATGAAAACAAAGTGACCATCAACGCCTATGCCGACTACCAGATCCTGGATGGATTCAACTTCCGGGTAAATGGTGGAACAGAATACACCACCACCAAAGAAGGCACCTATTTGCCCCGCGACCTGGTAGACGGTGAAAAAGTACAAGGTAAGGCCAGCGTGAATGATGTAGCGGTGACCCGTAACCTGGTGGAGGCTTACTTCACTTACAAAAAAGTGTTTAACCAGATCCACTCCTTTAATGCGGTAGCCGGGGTTTCTTATCAGTCGGACCAGAACCAGCGACACTATTCACAGGTACAGAAATTCAGTACGGATGCATTTCTCTATCATAACCTGGATGCGGGTACCGAAAGATTGTCCAGCACCAGTTTAACCATTCCTTCAAAAATGGCTTCTGCTTATGGCAGAATCAATTACTCGCTGAAAGATAAATACCTGGCCACCTTTACCGTGCGTAGAGATGGTTCGTCCCGTTTTGGTGGTAACAACCGTTTCGGGGTATTCCCATCCGGCTCCATTGCGTGGAGAGCTGGTGAAGAAGATTTTATCAAAGACCTCAATATCTTTTCTAACCTGAAAGTAAGAGGTGGTTACGGTGTAACGGGTAACGACAGAATCGGTGATTACATTTATATGTCGCTGTTTGGTCCGACCAACGTTTCCCTGGGAGAAGGCAGCGCGAGCTATGGTGGCACGGTCATTACCCGTTTGCCCAATGAAGACCTCCAATGGGAAAGCACCGCGCAACTGGATATCGGTATCGACATGGGCTTTTTCAATAACCGTGTCAGCGCTACGATAGATTACTACCGCAAAAAAACCAATAAGCTGATCTTTGATATGCCGATCGGTGACTGGAATGGGTTTGCCACACAAACCGTAAACGCCGGCAGCATTGAAAACAAAGGGATCGAATTGTCGGTGACCACAGAGAATATTGTGAACCATGCCTTTACCTGGAATACCACGGTGAATATTGCCTACAACAAACAGAACTGTCTGGATCTGGGCGGCCGTCCTTATGTGATTACACAAACGGCTAACCTGTATGGTGGCCGTGGCATGGACTTTACCAAACTGGAACCGGGAAGAGAGTTGAGCACTTTCTATGGCTACATTTATGATGGGGTAATCAAAACCGGTGAAGCACATCCGGCACAGCCCAACTCCAAACCAGGTGATCCTAAATTTAAGGACATCAGTGGCCCCAACGGCAAGCCAGATGGGATCATTGATGCCAACGACCGCACCTACCTGGGACATGCCAACCCGCACTATATTTATGGTATCAACAACAACTTTACCTATAAAGGTTTTGAGCTGAACATCTTCCTGCAGGGCGCACTGGACTACAGCTTATACAATGGTACCGGTCTGGTCCTGGAATCAGGTCCTGGTAAAGCAGCGCTGAACAGATGGACTACCACCAACGAGAACACCGATATCCCCAGAGATGGCTATGCCATTGCTTATGGCGGTTTGATGAACTCCCGTTTTGTGGAGAATGCGTCTTATCTGCGTTGTAAAATGCTGATGCTGGGTTATAACATCCCGGTAGCTAAAACTTTCCTGAAAAGCCTGAGAGGTATTAAAGTATATGGCTCCGTACAAAACTTATTCACTATTACTAAATATACAGGATCAGACCCAGAGGTAAACAGTAACCTCAACAGCAGTGGAAGTAACGCCAACCTGTCGTCCGGATTGGATTACACCGCTTTCCCTGCTTATCGCACTTTTACAGCGGGTCTTAAATTAAATTTCTAACCTGTAAATTCCGGATCAAATGAAATACGCATATATCGCATTAACCACCCTGCTGCTCGGCGCCAGTTCGTGCAAGAAGATGGTGGAACCCAAAGTATACAGTTACCTCACAGATGCCAACGCATTTCTCACCCTGAGCGATGCTAAAGCAGCGGTAAACGGGGTTTATTCCAGGCTGAAACAACCCAGTGGAAAATCCGATGCCTGGATGTACTATGCCGGCTTCCAGGTCACCATTTCGGACCTGACCACTGATATCGGTCATGCCAGTTCCGGCGGCGACGTAGGACTGATGGCAGATTGCCAGTGGGCGCCCGCCAATACTTACCTGGCCTTTGCCTGGCAGCATCAGTATAAACTGGTCACCGATGCCAACATCTCCCTGTATTATATTCCTAAAATGACCAGCATTACCGATGCACAAAAAGATCAGTTCACCGCAGAACTCCGGTTCCTGCGCGCACTGGGCTATGTGGATCTCACGGATGCATTCGGCCCCGCCATCCTGGTAACCGAAGAAACGGTCGCGAAAAATATCGCCACACCGGATTATGAAGCTGCGCTGCCTACTACACCAGTAGAAGAGATCAACAAACTGATCATCAGCGACCTGGAATTTGCAGCCGCACATCTTCCAACCAACTACCTGAGCAACCCAATTTATTCTTCCAATGATATAGGTCGTGCTACCAAAGGCGCTGCCCTTTCTTTGCTGTGTAAACTCTACATGCGCGAACATCAATGGCAGAAAGCACTGGATCTCACCACCGAAATCATGAAGCTGGGCTATGGATTATATCCTTCTTACGCCGGATTATTCGCAGAGAAAAATAAATGGTGCCAGGAAAATATCTTCAGCGCCCTGGCAGATCCACTGGTAGATGCCGTAGAAATCATGAACCACTTTGGTCCGCTCAACAACCCACAGGTAACAGACCGGTGGCAGTATTTCGCTGTTACCTGGTACTTCTGGAATACTTTTGCGGCCAATGACGACCGTAAACAAATGTTCTACTACGATTACATCGGTACCGATGATCTGCATTATATGCAAGCCCCTCCGGGACAAACCAATCCACCGGCCGGCTTTTACTATATGCCCGATGTAGCCACCACCAAATTCGCAGATCCACATGGTTCTACTACCTACTACGACGGACACGTATTCCCGATCCTGCGTTATGCAGATATCCTGCTGTGCAGGGCGGAAGCATTGAATGAACTGAATGGTCCTTCTACCGAAGCCATTGGTCTCATCAACCAGGTGAAAGACCGCTCCCACGCAACTAATCTGGGCGCTCCCGGTACCTTCACCAAAGAAACACTCCGCGATAAAATCCTGCAGGAACGCGGCTGGGAATTCTTCTTTGAGTGTAAACGCAGACAAGACCTGATCCGCATGGGTAAATACGAAAGCGTGGTAAATGCTTACCTCAGCGCAGTGGGAAAAGTACCTTCCATTCAGATAGCCCGTGACAAGTATTTCTCTTATCCGCAGGCGCAGCTGGATCTTAACAAAAGTATCAGCAACAGCGGCCGGCGTTAATGCTCTTTCTAAATGATTCAACCGTGCAAATGATCACATGGAATAATACAAAACGCTTGCTGCCATTGGTGTCAATGGCAGCAGCGTTTTTGCTGCTGATACAATCCTGCGGCCCGTCTGGCGGAAATGATATTGTATCTATTACGCTTAATTCACAGGGACAAAATGCTATCAAAGTAAAGGCCGATATCGTTTGTACTGATACCGTAGATGCCGCTGTGGAATACTGGCTACAGGGACAAACAAAGCATGATACCACGCCTTTGTCTGTACACCAGCTCAGTCATCGTATCGTACTCACCAACCTGCTTCCCGCGAAAGCGTATGAATACCGCATTC
>Ga0116227_10008342_pt1 | contig 19629 bp, 19 predicted proteins | sample S1TSphgellanicum_FD_89693 | JGI IMG/M metagenome (GOLD analysis project Ga0116227, IMG submission 89693) | Host-associated microbial communities from peat moss isolated from Minnesota, USA - S1T2_Fb - Sphagnum magellanicum MG | ecosystem: Host-associated > Plants > Peat moss > Unclassified... | reverse complement strand
GGGGTGTGGAGTCAGGGGGAGGGTTGGGTGTGGTGTGGGTTTGGGGGGGCGGGGGAAGGGGCGGGGCAATGTTGTGTTTGGGCTTGTTTTTCTCCACAATCTCTCTCATAGATAGATGAGTGCATTGATGAGTTAGTGATAGATGTCCAACTCCATGTTTTTTTCCTTGTGTGGTTGCTTCTTCAATCAATGTTGTTTCGTTTGTTTTGTGCAGGTGGTGAGCAAAGTAGTGGAGGCAGTTGGGTTTAACTTCTACACCAATGAAGAAGTACATGCCATCAGTGTGAAGCAGATTACGAGCCCCATCTTATTTGACAATTTGCGGAACCCTGTGTCTGGTGGCCTTTATGATCCAGCTCTTGGTCCAATAGATCAGAAAGGAGGGTATGACCCAATGCTATTTATCCCAATTGATTTGAATAATAATAATAATAATAATAATAATCTCTTTCAGTTCTTTGTAAATTTTGTGGGTTGGCCAGGAAATGATCTACTACTCATCACCAGTCTGCTGCAGCGATTGATTGATTTCCTTCTCTCAAATTGCTGGTTATTAAGTTACTGTTGGGTTTAGGGTTTAGAGTGATGAGCTCACATATTCTGATTATGTTTTCTCAATCTTCGTGTGTGACAGATGCATAACATGCGGTCAAGCAGCAGTGCATTGCCCTGGTCACTTTGGACATATTGATCTGATTCTGCCTGTCTACTCCCCTCTAGTATTCAAAATGCTGGTCCGGATTCTGAAATGCATTTGTGTATTCTGTCACCATTTCAAAATGCACAAGGACAGGGTAATCAATTGATCAATCTCCCCCCTGACTGTAGACTTGATTTGTAAACTGTTTTTCCCCTGTCAAAGCTATGGAGGCAGCAGCAGTGGCTGGCATAGGGTTTAGGGTTTTATAGCATATGATGGGATCATTTGTGGTGCACATGCTGGTATTGATATATATATATTTTCTTGCTTATGTATTGGGCAAGGTCAATGTGTTTGCTACCAAATTGGAGCTAATAGCCCAAGGTCGAATGGTGGAGGCAGCAAGGGTTCAGTTGAGCAAACAGGATGGAGAAAAGGAAGGAATCAGTCTTTCAGATGATGATTTTGACATGATTGCAGAAGACATAAGTGATGAGTTGGTTGGTGAGAGTGGTCATGGCCGGAGGTCTCGCTGGACTTCGACACAAATCTCGGCTGCCAGAGATGTGATTAGTCGCTTCATGGAAGAAATGCCAAAATCCAAGTGTGAGAACTGCTTGGCATCTGTACCCATCATCAAGCAGTCTGGAGTTGGGAAGATTTTCCAGGTGGGTTGGGGGGCTGGGTTTCTTTGCAGGTCTTGATTTCTCCCATTTTTATTTTCTGTTTTTGCCTGCCAGCCTTCCTTTGCAAAGAGAACTGGTAGGGTGATATTACTGTGACAGTCTGCAATGGTTGTGCTGCTGGTTGTGGAGCTGATCAATAAGCTGTTGCATATCCAGGAACCCCTGAGCAACAATTTCAGGGCAAACAACATCATGCTGGGCATAAGCAGTGAAGTCAGTCTTCGAGCCCCTGGGAAAGACGTGGGTTCAGATGATGAGTTGGGTTTTGATGAGGAGCCAGACGATGCAACAGAGTTTGATGTCCTTGACACTGGTGCTATGGAGGGTCATAATGGAAATGATTCCTTGACTCAGACACCCAAGAAAGGGAAGGGTAAGAAAGGCGGCACCAAGCCCATTGGTGTGAAGTTGGATAAGGTTGTAGCCTGGTCCCGGAAGAAGTTTCTCACAACTTCTGAGGTAAGAACTTTCATCATTCTCATCAGGAGCTTTGATGAAGAGTGTTTTCTCTCTCTCTCTCTCAGAGATAGAGAGCTTGAAATGGGTCCTAGTCTTGGAAATGGTCTAGAAGCTGTAGTATGACCATATGGCATTTCCTTGGACATGCATGAGTTATGGGTTGGGTTGGGGGGAAGATATCAAGAGGAGATCAGTGTTCATTCATTGATGCTTGACAATGGATTTGTGGCCAGGTGAAAGAACACATGCGAAAAGTATGGGAGAAGGAAGAGCACATCTGCTCATTGGTATGGGGCTTGGGTGAAAAGGGTTGGCACTCACACACACTCAAGAACCTCAAGAAAACTGGATCATCCATGTTTTTCGTTGAGAGTATTCTTGTCACTCCCAACAGGTTCCGACCTGCAAACATGATGGATGGCAAGGTGGGTTTTTCCCTCATGCTTGTCTTTCCCTTCATACATTATGTAGGTATGTACTTTCTTCTGCTCTTTTCGGGAATGTGAGCCAATAGGGCTCATGGGCTCATTCTTTGTCTACTGCCTCTGCTTCTTCTGTGATGAACACAATCTATCTAGTTCCAAGAATGCTACCACAAGTAATATTTACTTTGTTCTTCTTGTGCAGCTAATAGAGCACCCACAAAATATCTTCTATGGGCGAATGTTGCGAGCAAACATTGTGTTGACAGAGTTCTCACGAGGGAAGAAAGGCGAAGATGGTTCAATTCAGAAGCTCGACATTACTATGGCAACCAGGCTATGGCTTAACCTGCAAAATGAAGTATGTGCTCTTCTTGATAGCACTACAGGTACATGCTTTACATTCCCACACATAGATCCTGTCATAGGTGAGATGTTCATGATTTGGTTAGCTTGTGGACATTACAATTGTTGTGCGATGATTTCAAGTGTTTGCTGATGTCTCTGTGGTTGGTGCTTGCTGTTTTGATACCAGCAACTGGTCTGAGCAAAGATCAAGGAGGTGGCGGAGTACGACAGTTACTTGAGAAGAAAGAAGGGCTGTTCCGCATGAACATGATGGGCAAGCGGGTGAATTATGCATGTCGTTCTGTCATTTCTCCTGATCCCTATATCGCTGTGAATGAGATTGGGATTCCACCATACTTTGCAACACGGCTAACTTACCCAGAGGTAAAAAAAATCTTAGACTGTTTTTCAAGGCAAAATCAATATTTTGTGTGGACATAGTTACAAGTGGTTGCTATTTATCCTGTGGTTATGTCTCGGGGTTTTTTTTTTTCCTTTCTGCAGAGAGTAACACCATGGAATGTTGAGAGCATGAGGGATGCTGTAGAGAATGGTGCCCATGTACACCCAGGGGCAACACATGTGGAAGATGAACAAGGTGGGGTTGTGAACTTAGCCAACCTGCCCAAGTTCAAGCGCACAGCCCTTGCCAAAACTCTTCTCTCCACCCCTGGATCAGTAATGGGTGCAGCCACCATAAATGGAGGCAGAGCAATTGGGAAGACTGTGTATCGACATCTTCGAGATGGTGATGTGTTGTTGGTGAATCGACAAGTGAGTTCAGCTTTTTGTCAATTCAATTGATGCTGAGCGTTGAATGTTTTCTGTGGTTTTGTGGGCTTTTTGAATCTGCTGTTGTGGTCTGGTGCCCTTGTTGTTTTCATATGTTTGTTGTTGATTGACAGCCAACTCTGCATAAACCAGGAGTAATGGCTCATCAAGCCCGTGTTCTTAAGGGCGAGAAAACGCTGCGACTTCATTATGCAAATTGCAGGTTTGTACACAAACCCAGAAGGGAAACCACAAAATAGAGGCCAGGCTTTTTGCTTTTGGGTAATCATTATCTTGAGGTCATTCCACATTGTGAGATTAGCTGCTGAGTTCAAGAGAGAGAGATGATTTCTTGATGAGGCTTGAAAAGTCCTTGTCCTGGTTCCCTGAGTAACTTAATCCTTGGTTGCAGCACTTACAATGCAGATTTTGATGGTGATGAGATGAATGTCCATTTTCCCCAAGAGGAACTTGGAAGGGCAGAGGCATATGAAATTGTAAATGCTGACCAACAATACGTTGTGCCTACCAGTGGTGACCCAATTCGTGGCCTTATTCAGGTTCAGAATATTCTTCCAATGTTGTACATGGGTTGTCTTATGCAGGAATGGACTAATGATCATACCTTTCTTGGCCTGCCTTAATCTGCCCAGCTGTGCAATTGTGCAAAAGGGTTGATAAACATTGTGAGCATTTTCCATTGTCCTGAAGGTACTGTGTCACATTCATGTTTCTTTTGCTTCCTTTGTCCAGGACCATATTTGCAGTGCAACACTGCTCACAAAGCGGGACACTTTTCTGACAAGGGAAGAGTATCAGCAGCTGGTGTATTCAGCCTGTGTCTCATCCAACCCCACAAGCTTCAAAAGCAAGAAACAGACAGTTTTGGGTGTGATAGATCATGATGACTCCATCATGCCTCTTCCCCCAGCTATTTTGAAGCCTCGCCCTTTGTGGACTGGAAAGCAGGTAAGCCTCTTAGTGTGATTCATTTGCAATTGAATTCCTGTTACGTGTTTGTCATCTCAACAGCACTATCGATCAATCAGTTGCAGATTTCTGCAAAATGAGCAGGATTTAGGGGTTAAACCCTAAACCCTTGCACCCACAAATTGAATAATTTATATCTGCCTGCATGACTTGAGGGTTTAGGGTGTAGTGTCAATCCATTCATGCTTCTGCTAATCCATTTGAGCTGAACTTGTCAGAGACATCAGCAGCACCTTACATGTACATGTATCTCTCTTTTGCAGGTCCTAACAACAGTGTTCAATTTTGTGACTTTTGGGTTGCCCCCGTTTTCACTGAAGGCACCTATAAAAGTCTCAGGTGAGTACTGGGGTAAGACTAGTGGTGAGCTTGAAATCATTTTGAATGACAATGAGCTGCTTTGCGGGGTGATTGACAAAGCCCAGTTTGGGAAGTACGGCATCATTCATTCGTTTCAGGAGCTTTATGGGGCCCAGAGTGCAGGCCGACTCCTGTCTGTTTTCAGCCGTCTTTTCACTGCATACCTGCAGGTGGGTGGGTTACTAATTAGTTGCCTGACTTCTGTCAGTACTGTCTGACCAAGTCTCCTTTGGGTATGACTGCATGTGAGGATGTAGTATCTATTCATTACTTCAGTATATGCAGTTCACTGATGCTATTGAGAGTGCTATTCTATGTGGAGGAGAAAACTAAACCCTAACCCCTCCATGTACATTCCACTCGGTTTCAGATGCATGGATTCACCTGTGGGATTGGAGACCTGCTCTTAGTCCCAAAGGCTGAGAAACAGAGGCGCCACAAGCTGCATAAGACTGAGAAACTAGGTGATGGAATCAACGCTCAGTATGTTGGCATCAACGAGAATGCAGGTACAAAAGGAAATGACATTGACAAAAAACTCGCAAAAGCATGTTTGATGTCTTCTTTTCGTTTGAATTCTGAATGTAGATAACATGCCGGTTGTTTTTGTGTATCCTGACAGTTGTTTTTTGCTGCAATGGAAGTTGATGTGGACATGGAGGAGGTCAAGAACAAAGTCGAAAAGAAGATTCAGAGTAAGGGAGAAGTTGCAAGTGCCCGTCTGGACATGCTCATGACAAGTGCCCTGAATCGCATCACGTCTGATATCAACAACACAATCTTCCCCCGTGGCCTTCTGAAGCCATTTCCTTCCAACTGCCTTTCCCTCATGACCATCACTGGTGCAAAGGGAGGACTGGTATTGTCTCTTGGGTCATTTTCTTATGCTGCCTCCTATCTCCCTTTTGCCGATTCTCTTCTCATTTGTACCAGTGGGTTTTAGTCACATCTCCTCTGTTGCTCATCTGCTTGAAAGAATTGCACTCAGGTGGTTGCATTGGCACTCTTTGTTTGCAAGTATGTTGGGTATCTCATCTTCATTCCCAGGTTTCTTCCTTTGTATCCTTGGATACAGTGCTTGGAGGAAAGTAAATGTACTTGCAGCATGACCCAAGAGTTTCGGTGTGCAAATACTTGTTTCAGGTGAACTTTACACAGATTTCATCATTGCTTGGGCAACAAGAGCTGGAAGGGAAACGTGTGCCTCGAATGGTGTCTGGGAAAACTTTGCCATGCTTCCCACCGTGGGACACAAGCGCACGTGCTGGAGGCTTCATTGGTGATCGCTTCTTGACTGGGCTCCGGCCTCAGGAATACTATTTCCATTGCATGGCTGGCCGGGATGGGTAGAAAGCCTGTAACACTCAGCTGACGTTTGTTATCGTTTGATTTTATTCAGAGATTTCTGTATACCCAATACCACTGCTTCATGGCTAGTTTTAATGGGTGTTTCTGATTTCCTCACTCATCACTCTTCTTACGTGTCATGCAGGCTAGTTGACACAGCGGTTAAGACTTCACGTAGTGGGTACTTGCAAAGGTGTCTTATGAAGAACTTGGAATGCTTGAAAGTGCACTACGATTACACTGTCCGTGATTCAGATGGTTCCATTGTACAGTTCCGATATGGAGAGGATGGCATTGATGTTTCCAAAACCAGCCACCTCTCAAAATTTGAATTGTTAGCTACTGTAAGTCACAATTGTTGTCCTCACCAAAAAGTTTGACAACGAAGGTTGGCAGCCTTTGACATTATTGGGGATTTTATAGTATGTCTTGGTCTGAGTATGCACTTGATGTTGTTTGACAAATTTTGTCCCAAGCTGACATACTAGGGTGGTCTTAGCCGATGATGGGATTGTAAGAAGTGGTGGATTTGATGCTTTTTGTGTTCAGAATCAAGATCTGGTAGCAATGCGGCTTGGGAAGGATGAGGTGGAACATCTTCGAGAAAGCAGCAAGAGGAGACGAAAACTAGTGGGAAAGGAGAATGGTCCAGATGGTAGTGCTGATGATAAGGTCTCCATGGAAGAGGACTCACAGGAATCCATGTCGAAAGCCTTTGAGGAAGAGCTAGAGGGATTCATTGCTGAGATATCAAAATCAAGGGCAGACAGAAAACGGTTGCACCTTCGAAAGCACAGGAATAGAGAAGACTTCCAGTTTCTGATGAGACTCAAGTACGGATCAAGTCTCGCTCAGCCAGGTGAACCAGTGGGTGTGTTAGCAGCACAATCTGTTGGAGAGCCTTCCACACAAATGACGTAAGTAACCTGTCTCCTTTCAATGCTCTCCAAAATTAAGGTGAGAAGAGATTATTGAACAATCACCTTGAAGACTACTGTCCACAGAAGTATTTTGTCTGTCCAGATTGATTGTCTTTCACATCCCTTGATTTGTGGTTTGTTGGTTTTTCAGGCTCAACACGTTTCACTTTGCAGGGCGGGGGGAGATGAATGTAACACTTGGGATTCCTCGTCTGCGTGAAATTCTGATGACAGCATCAAAAGACATTTCTACACCCATTATGACTTGCCCCTTGAGACCTGGCAAGACAAGGTCAGTCGACATTCAACAGTAGCTTTAGCTTGGTCATTGAGCCTTTCCTTTATAGAATTTCGCAGTTGGTCACTCAGTTGCAATCAGCATCATATACTGTGAGGCTGATGGATCTTCTGACATGGGTTGGATTGATGTTTTCTGCAGAGAGGATGCAGAAAGGTTAGCCACCCATTTGAGAAAACTGCGGTTAGTAGATCTGATAGAGAAGATTGAGGTCGGGGAGGTTCCCTATTCGGTGCAGAATGGTCAAGTGTCCAAAGTGTACAAGGTGATTCTGAAGCTGTATTCCCCAGATCGCTACCCACAGCATTTGAACCTGCAGCTTGATGAGTGTGAACAAGTAGTGCGCACAATGTTCATCCCCAAACTGATGAAAGAAGTTGAAAAGGCTTTTAAAGCTAGCTCTGGTAAGAGCAAAGACAATGCAATTCAAGTCCTACAACCTTCACAAATGGGGGAAGGGGACTCAACTGCACCTGCTGCAGCAGGTATTTTCTATCATACTGCTAAACAAGCTCCAGATGTTTTCTTGGAGATATAATCTTTTGCTTGTGTGATCAGGAATTGCATTGGAGTGCTGTCATTCTGTTTGAGAGGCATGGAAATTTTCCAGAATTAATGTGACTTGGAGTATTTTACTGATGAGGGAAATACACTAAATCCTAAACCCTCATGAGTTAAATATAAAAATGGGTTCAATGGTTGGTAGTTGATGCAGAGGGGCCAGAGCCAAAGGGAAGCAAACATAATGATGTGGAAGCAGGAGAGCATGAAGATGATGACATTGATGAGAAAGATGAAGAAGAAGAAGGGGCAGATGCTGAAAAACGCAGAGGACAAGACAATGATGAGAGGGGATATGATGATGAAGCAGATGATGATGAAAAAGCAATTGCAGAAGAAACCCGTCACAGGGATCTGCATGAACAGCTTGCTGATGATGAAGGTGAGGAGGATGGTGGTGGTGGTGGACAGGTCACACAGGATAATGAGGAAAGGAGGGGCATCTACATTGGGGATGATGATGATGGTGAAGACGCCCTGGTCTCCACTCAAGAGCCTACAACTGTGAAGTTGGGTGCAAAAGGAGTAAAAACCAAGAGTGGCAAGAAGCCAAAAGGAGGTGAAAAAATGGCAGAAACATTGACTGTAAAAGGGTCCTTGTTTGAGATGCACTTTAGTGTGAAGCCACAGAGCCCACATATCATACTGGCTGAGGTACTTACTTCACTGGGCACTTGCAGTTTCTGCTTGAACTCTTTTCTTTGCACACAAAACCCTAAACTCTGGCTGTAGTTTCTCCAAAATAGGTACTGATGGAAATCCTTTACTCTGCATGTGTTGCTCCTTCTCAATAATTTGTGTAGAGTTTGAAGGGATTCTGAGATCAACAATGGAGAATAGATTGAGGTGATTGGGTGGGATTGGACTCCACGTGTGGTGGAAGCATTTACGGGGGGTTTCTGGTTCTACCTGATGTGGTAAAATGCAGATTGTAGAGAGAGTGGCAAAGTTGGTGACTGTGCGAGCATTGGCAGGCATTGAGAAATGTGCTGTCATTGACTTCAAGGGCGATCCCAACAGGCCTGCACTGCAGACTGATGGTGTAAATTTTGAGGGCTTGTGGATGCTCTCAGATGATCTGGATCTGCATCATCTCACCACCAACAACATTGCATCCATGCTTCAGGTTCACAATCTTTTCTTCCACTGAAAAATATGCTCATAATACTTCCAATCTTTGTTAGGTGTCATGATGCTTGAACAGTTGATTGTTGCTCAAAACAGTCCCAATCCAAAATGAGTATGTCCAGCTGCTCAGAATGCGCAAACCCATTATGATCCTTGATTGTGAACGATTTGTTGATCTGCAGGTCTATGGCGTGGAGGTGTGTCGTGCAACAATTTTGTCAGAAGTACAGGCTGTTTTTGGTGCGTATGGGATTTCAGTGAACCCTAGGCACTTGGGTCTCATTGCAGACTTCATGACATTCCAAGGTGGCTACAGACCATGCAATCGAATGGGCATCAACTCTAGCCCATCACCATTTCTGAAAATGAGCTTTGAAACAGCCACCACGTTTCTGATGGATGCAACTTTGCAAAAGCAGACTGACCATCTTGAGTCACCATCTGCACGAATCGTGATGGGGCGCATCGTCGAAATGGGAACAGGCTCGTTTGACTTACTACAAAACATTGATCAAATGATAGAATCTGCAGCTTGAGTTTTGATTGAATCTTTTTCGTTTGCTGCTTGTTGTCAATTGAACATAGTACTAAGGTATCATAGGAGGTAGTAGAGGGTTGCAGAGTGAGTTCCAGTTCTTCTGAATTTATAGAGCTCTGGATGCAGATAGATAGATGTGTTTACTGTAGGAGACAAAGAGATGGAAGTGTTTGTGAGATGTGAGTGCATTGGGGAACTAAAGAGTGGACGACACAGTTTTGGCTCTGCAAGCAAGGTCAAAGTAGATAGGTACCCCTGAATTTTTGCTCAGAGAGCGGGAGAAATTTTGACTTGGTGGTGTCACTTTTGTGTAGGGGTTTCTTTTGGTATTTGGTGAACTGCTGTGAGCTGTGAGAAAAGAGGTAATAAATTGACTCTGGCATTGAAAGGAAAAAGGTCTCTGATCTATGTGATCCTTACCCAAGCCATTGGTATCTTGAAAATAGACCTTTAGAGCACAATTAATAGCTGGAAAGAAGAGCATTTGTATGTGAAACTGAGTTTCAACTTGTAAATGTACAAGTATACAGTGCTTTGGATGCAGTACAGCCTTTAAAGAGTGGGAAATTGAGTTTGAACTTGTAATTATGCAGAGGATATAATGATCTCCGAAAGCACAAGTAAAGAGATTTTTCCATAACCCGGTTTTGTAGGCTTTAAGTTGGGGCTTTTAGAGGGATTCCTGTGAAGTGGCAAAGCTGCATGAATTACAATTCATCAAAAGTAAAAGGGTGTTATTAATTCTTGGAGAGAGAGAGAGAGAGAGAGATTGATTTTGTGTGTGTGGTGGGGTTGGTGATCCCAAAAGCAGATCACAAGCGATGAGGGTACAAATTATTGCTGGGAATTATGATATTCTCTTGAGCTAATTGGGTTGTTTTGTCAGCTTCCTTATGTAGTACAAAAGGAAGAACAGAAGGATCCTTGGAGGGCACCTTACATCTCTATGAAAAACATAGTAGGGATGTAATGCCTACTCTCTTAAGAGTGCAACAGATCTTATGCCTATATGTAGGTGTATGATCCGTGCTAGCCTTAAGGAGTGGGTGTAAGAACTCTTGGCCTACTAACACCTCATGATCTACCATTCTCATTCTCATTTGGATTCTCATTCTCATTTGGATCCCCATTCTCATTTTGGCAAAATTTTGAACTTAAGAGAGCCTCCTTTTCCCACAACTCCGCCTTTCTTTGTAAAGATGCTTTTGGTCAAATCAAGTTTGACATGAAATATTAAAGTACCAAAAATCATTGAAACAACGTGCACAACTTAACTTACCGAAAAGTCCCAAAAAATTGATTATTTATTGTCTCACTTGTGTTGAATATTTGACTATGTAACAACACCTTATATAGTAGACAATTTTGCTCTTATGGTCTAAAGTCTAAACCATGTTGAAGAAGAAGAAGTACTAGACAATTTTGCTCTTATGGTCTAAAGTCTAAGCCATGTTGAAGAAGAAGAAGAAGAAGGAAGGAGGAGGGTGATGGCCTATAGCAACTCATGTTAAAAAGTGAATGAAATTCCAATTTTGACAAACATTCAAGATTCTTTAGGTACATGTAGCCACACTAGAAATGGTAATTGAGAATGTGGTTTTACTCACACAAAAAGTCATAGCTCATGACACGTGTTGAATGTGAGGTAAACAAAGGATGAAGCCATGAAGTTTACCTCACACATGTGTCATGAGCCGCAACTTGTACATTACAAAAAATATCATATTCCCTTTTTGTGCCCATTTGATTTGTAATGGCGATGGTCTTCATGTACAAAGTTGTGGTCAATTGGGTGTTGTTGTATGTAGATGTGATCGTCTTGATGGTCTTCCCCTTTTTTATTTGGATAATTCAATTAGCCTCTATTTAGGGTGTCAATGATTTTCCTCTTGCTCATTTGTGTTGAAACAACTTTTGCCTAGGGCTTTATGGTCCTCTTCTTCTCCATTGGTGTTCAAATAACCTTTGTCTAGCATCTTTTGTGTTTTTAATGGTCTTCCAATTGTTCAATTGGGTCCAAACAAACTTTGTATAAGGTCTAAGGGTTTCTTTTTTGCATGTTTATTTTGGCCCAAGTTTTTTACCACAAACACCTTAGGTGCTAATGTATATAAAATATTCAAATGTGACAAAAACCAAATGTCCTATTACAATATACAAGTTCCAAAAAGTGAAAATTTTGGGAATTAGGGGTCATCGATAGAACATAGCTCACATTGGATAAATTTTATTATTCTTATTTTCATTTTAAAAATAAAAATAAAAATTTTAAAAATTTTAAAAACTTGAAACTCATATATTAGATTGCAGGAAATTTGTTTCATTTGACATGAAAAATAAAGGGGGAATCTAATATACGTGTTAAGTGTTGTGAAGAAAAAAGTTAGTTTCAAAGTCCTAAAAATCTTTCCTTGTGTTTCAAATGGGATACCCCAATATGTTTTGACCCATTTATATGCTAGAAGATGAGCTAAACATGCCCAACATTTATAATGCAATGAAACTCACAATATGTGGGCGTGGAAAGTTTTCAATATTAAACCAATGATGTTTAAAAAACCTAGAGCTTTCCATTTACATAATGACAATGAGCCATTGAACATTTGAGATTGTTTTTGGCTCAAGCCAAGAAACCCCTCCTTACTTTCTCCTCAATCCAAGCTATGATGGCATTGTCATGACAAAAAATATCAAAAATATAAAAAAGTTATGCAAACAATGAACCACCAAATCCAAATGCTCACAAAGCTTATTTTGAAGTCTTTCCAAGTCATGAATGTCAAGGTTGATAAAGTTTTTTCATATTCCATACATCCTATAATTTGAAATACCATAGCCAACTTTGTTACCTTTTGTGAACTCATTGAGTTGGGCACATGATAATGCATTGGATGAAATACTCTTTTAATGTGTAGACAATGGATTGAGATCCATGAGCTATTATATGACCCATTAGCCTTCATTGTGATCTTGAAGAAAAACATTACAAGTTTGAAATGTTCACTTCAAGTGTTGCTAGGATCCATGTTTAGATGTATCCAAGCTTCCTAGGCTGATAGTAGAATCTTTTCAAAGATAGTCATATGAATGGGGAAGGTTGCTTGAAACGAGGATTTTAGTTACAATGTGAGTAAGCTACACCTATGGCATCCATCACATATTGTGCAATAAATTGTTTTCCAAGTTCATTAACCTTGGCTATTGCTTCAAAACACTACCTTGATGATCATTGATGGTATGTTGGAATAAAGCTCAAGTTTTAAGAAGTTTTAAGCACATAAAGCTTCATTCAAGGACAATGACAATGCATCAAAATGGAAGTGTTAGCAATTTGGAAATTCAAGTTTTCCAAACTATATGTATATCGGTGTCCATTCATGCACCACCACATTTGATGTCCCACTCAACAAATTCTAGTAGCTATTGAACATGTCATTCATGTAAATAATTTGGGGTCATTGTACCAATAGCAAAAATTGCTTTGCACAATTTCATTGTAAAAATGAAATCACAAACAAAACATTGTTAGGATTGAGAGAATTTGATTGGTTCATTTAGTCTTTCAAGCATGACACAAATAGTCCCAATATTACTTTCAAGTTTAAAAAAAGCTCTAGGTTATGGGCAACTTGTGTGATTGTAACACTATCTTCATGCATTTTCAAAACTAGGGCTTTGTTTTCATTCAATGTTTTTTTTAGTTGGGAACAACATTGAAATCTAACATGTTTTTATGTTTTTGAAAATGTGTTGCATCTTGTTTTCAAATGTTAACTAATTTAACAAACTTTTGAATTCTCTTTGGATTGTGAGAAAAGTAGATATGCATATAAGTGATGTAGCACATTGATAATCTTTTTTATAATGCTTACATTAGAAATAGTTTGGATTGTCATTGTTATATTAGTGTGATGACTCATGCAATGTACACCAATCATGAATGGTGGATGGGTCAAAACACATTCAAAGGAGCCACAAGTGTTACTTTATATTATAATTATTTGTCCTTTTCCCCCAAAATGACTTTTTCATACAAATGATTTTTTGAATTTTTTTTTGCAACTTGTTATGAAAAAATGATTAGAATTTTTCCAATAAATCACATTTTTTCTTAATCATTTTTTAATAAATATGAATTTATAAAAGTGTATAGACTCTTTGCAAATTTTATGTTTCATTTTGAGAAATGATGATAATTTCAAATCTTATCAAAAAAATGTTCATTTTTTAAAGGTTCAATTTAATGTATTATAAACTACAACTTTATTCAATACATTATGTACATTATACCTCATTTATGTGTGATAAAATATTTTTGAGTTTTGAATTTTTGAATTTTCAAATGTATATACTTTGAATTTTCAAATTTTTAAAATTCCACATTTTTGAAATTGTGATTTTTAAAAGTGTGTTTAATAGGTTATTATCATCTCAATTTTTTACCATAAACTTATTTTTATTATATGAGTCCTTGAAAATCCTTTAAATTTTTTTTTAATGATAAAAAATTTCACTTTCAAATGTTCTTAATTAAACCAAAACTTTAAATTGAATTGATTGAATTTTTATTTTGAATTTCTTAACATTCATATGTGTTAAAAAAAAATAATGTGCTCTAATTACCATGGTTTCAAATGATAATAAATAAATAAAATATAAAATTTTAATGATAACTTCTGACATCTGACATCCTTTGTGCCTTTTTTGAATGTGTTTTGACTCGCATTCTAGTTTCAATTGCACTATAACACATAGTTTAACACCCTAAAATACTATCACCTTATTAACTCAACATTTTATTAGTTTAAATAACAATTTTTTTGAGTCAAATTACCCAATGACCACCATGACATCCACTAGAATCCACTTCATATTGTTTCAAATAATCCCATCAACCACTTGTTTCAAGAATAACAACAAAAGAGTTCATTGCCAATCTTCAACCATAAATGCATAAATGGTAACCCAAGATTGATCAAGAATATTGATCACAAATTGTGACTTTATCACATGAGAGGGAGATGAATCTAGCTAGCATCCTAAATCAAATTCTTGGTTTGGTTGACAACAAGTTCATCAACATCCATTCTTGAGCCAACGAGCTAAAGTTGCACACATTGAAAGGACTTGTTAAACTTGGATTTAGATTCTAACACTAACTTCTTAACGACAATTATAATTTGGTGATTTCAACTAAAAGTGCATAGGTGACAATGGCGAGAGTCCCTATTTGTTGATGACAAAATTCAAGAATAGGGGAGTTGACGAGTTTCGATGAAAGCATTTGACAATATTCAATGACAAGATGGTATCATGTAGTTATTGCATAGCTTGAAAGCTCACAAATAATGGGGTTTAAGGTTTAGCAAATAGTTTTGGTTGAGAACACACTTTATTTTACAACCTTTTGGCTAAGAATTTCCTTTAAGAAAAAACCCCTCATTTTCTAGGTGCAATGGTAGACAGACCTAATTATAGGTCAAAATCCGGTGAGAATTCGCCACCCAAAAATTGCTCCTATGTGTAGTAGGCTAGGGACCAAGAATATGGCCAAAGTTTTTTCTTTTTTGGTTTTGTTTTGTTGTTGCAAGGAGCCACTTTGATAGGCCAATCAATTTGTTTTGGGGGGTAAACATTTGGGCACTCCCCCAAAAAATAAAAGTTTATAGAGGTGCTTCCTTTCAACCTAGCTGAATAGGTTATGAAAGTTCAACCTTGGGGAGGGATAAAGTGTCGGGCTATTGGGAGCTTTGGGGAACATCATTGGGAACATTATTGGGAGCAAACACTATTGGGAGCCATGTACAAAATTTTATTGGAAATTTCAAAAGAATCAAACTTTCCTTCATTCAAATATCTCAATTATGGCCCCCATGTAAAAATACCTTGCACAAGCACTAGATGCAACCCAACTACCCTCATGTGCAACTACCATCAATGGAACACTACATAATGCAACAACAACAACCATACAACAACTTTCTTTCCAAAAACAAGGTTTTAAAAAATATTAATCACCAAAGGAATAGGTAAACATTGGTCATATGTTCAAAAATTGTTTCTTGAACTCTATTTCCACGAGTTCAAGTTCACCAATTAATATCCCAAAACTTGCTTTGCAATATATATATATATGTATATGTAATCCTAGCAAGCATGTCCATTGCAATAAGAACCTTACCATTATATATCATTATTGTTGCTTGGACATGAACTTCACAAATTGGAAATGATTGGGGCAATTTGAAATTTGTCTACTCACAAATATTTGCAATTTGGAAGTGTCATGAAATGACACGGATATGTGAATTATTGTTGTCAACTTGTGTTCCATTATTGTTATTATCATTCTCGGTATTTTGCATATGATGATAGGTGATATGAAATGAAGAGCAAAAAAAAAATTTCTAGCATGCACTTGAAAAATGGGCAACATTCAAAAGTTTCTTGGTGTTCATAAGTTGGAGAAAACCCTAAATTTTAATGTTAAATTTATTCACCTAGCAATGACCCTAAAGCAAAATAATGGTGCGAGTGAAACATTTGGTTTGTTTCCCATTTTAAGAACATGAATATATTCGTAAAGCAAAATTAGTTATAAGGTCGTGAATGGGAGATACCCAAGCTCTTCTTATGCACGAGTATTAGCTTAGACAAAAATCAATGACCACCGCAATTAAAAATAAATATTTGAAGGCAACCAATGAGGCGAGGTAGTACTCACCCATGCATCTCATCTCTCATGAATTGGGGGGCCTAGGTGAAGATTTATAGGGTTAGTTTTTTTTGTTCCCTCAAGTCGACCAACCTAAATTTTTTATATGTTTTTTCATTTAATCAAAGTTATGAGGGGAAATTTGAGGGAAACTAATAAGGTAAGTGATCAATGACATTTATGTTATGCAAATTTTGTACAAATTTTGGCAAGTTTTCTTGGGTGAGAGAACCAATATATGAGGTTTTTAGTCTTAAATTTTGATGTTTGTCTTTCTCAGATTAGAGGCAAGGAGAGAGGAAGCATGCAAGTACTTGGGTAACTTTCATTTTTTTTTTATAATATGCTTTTCATTATAATAAGTCTTGACTTTTTGTTTCACCTTATGTTTGGAACGTTGCTTGACTTGAGAGCTTCTATATTTGGAAATTTTGAGACTCTTGGTTTGTTTTGGGTGATTGGTCAATGAATGAGAGAGAGAGAGAGAGAGAGAGAGAGAGTTTATTACAAAAGAAGAAAACTCAGAAATTTTTTAGACTTTTTTGTTTGTTTTGGGTGATTGGTCACTCAATGCCTTACAAAAGAAGGAAAAAAAAACTTGGAACATCTGATGCACCCATGACTAGGGTGATTGATAGAAACAACAACAATAGGATTGGAAACCCCCCCCCCCGCCACCCACCCCCCAAAAACTCTTGTGGGTGAAGTAGATCTAATAAGGCTAAGGATCACTTCCTTGTCAAGTCATGGAGAAGAAGACATCATATGTATTCGTGGGTATCTTTCACTTTTTGGAGTTGACATGTGTTTGGCTACATCTATGCCAGAGAACGAGGTCTGAATGGTTTATAAGGCTTGATAATGCATGTGCATTGTGTACATTAAAGGGTTAGACTTTAGAACTAACAACTTAATAATGTTATCAGTAAAGTCAGGTGATTAGGGGTGAGCACGGCAAGTTTTGGCATAATAGGGCATCAAACCTGTAACTTGAAATGAAAATTTTACAGAACAAAATAACTGGGACCCAAACTAGTTTTTCCACCAACTTTGGGTGGTAAATTGAGTTTCATCATCATGTCTTTCCTTTTTCCTGAGCGCCTCCACTTCTGTAACATATATTTTCACTGCTCCTATCTGTAGGAGTGTGCTCTAATCACTCTCGAACCTGAACCGTGTGCATCAAATGCTGAGTTTCAGCATTTCATACTGAGATTTAGTAAAATTTCATTACTTTGAGGATAATACCACTGAAAGAGGGGATAGGCCATGAAAGAGAAGGTGAAGACAGGGTGACTTTCCAGATAAGTTTAATATACCCATGGTTATAACAAAATTGAACAATATTGGAAATATAATAACTCTATTATATAACAAAATAGTAAGATGCCTCTTTTTTTTTTTGCTTTTTTTTTGCCTCTCCAAGAACCTCAACTTGAGTCTTGACATTCATGGAGACTGACAACATCCCTCTTAAAAATCTTTAGGTTAAAGTCCAATCACGTACCTAGAAGCGTTTACTTTTCTTTTCCAATGATGATGATTTCACCATCCAATTCCTTGAATACCTATTTGTCTTTCTTGACAAACCTTTTAACCCTTTCATTTGCATGTCGTGTCATATGTGTTGACAACTTTTCATTTCATAACCCCACAAACCCATTTAGATGTTTGTAGTTGACAAGTAGTGACAAGCATTTTTCTTTTACAAGAAGAAGGGGGAGCCTCTTAAACAACCCTAAATCCAAAGATTGTAGATAACAAAGCTTGAAAGGATTTGGATTGGGTCCATAATTTTCTCACTTAATTTGGGTGATATAGTTTTTTTTGATCATATGGAATTATCACTACAAAATGATTGTCATTGTGATTTACAAAGACTTTAGTACTTAAGAAATAACTTGGTGGCCTCAAAGTTCTTTCTCTCATGTTATTTCTTACAAGCATTTTACTTAAGGATATTTGCCTTCTATCATAGATGGTCATTTTTGTATCCTCTATAATGAAAGGACAAAAGGAATACACTTATTTTGCCAACTAATGAATGAATGAATTGCTCTTTACAAGCTTGCGATGCTTGTACTTCCCCCCCTTTAAGCAACTTTCTACCAAGTGTAAGGGGGCCAACAAGGGGAGAAACATGTAGTGTGCCAACTAACTCTAATCGAGTTGCTTTTCTTTCAACCTTGTATGGCTACTTTTGAACCCTAATTGTCGGATTCCGCAATCATGTGCCAAAAATAATAATTTTTTTATAGGATTTTGATGACTTTTGTACTTCATTTTAAGTTCAAAATGTGTTGGCAATTCTTTGGCACATGTTTCTTTTGTGGCTTTGTCAAGTTTTGCCCCCGCGTTAATGCTCTATGTCCAATCGTCAAGTTTTGTGCAACTCACATTGGTTCTTATTCATTTATGTATATATTTTATTTATTTTAATATTTTAATATTTTAAAATTTTCAATTTTTTTTTCAAATTCTCATATTTTGATGAAATTTTCGAACAAAAATAAGCTCTCTTGCATGTTTTCTATGCAATTTGGTTGATTTACTTGCCTTTGAAACAAACAAATCTAATTTCACAAATTTCTTAAAAATTTTAGGCACATCCAATTTTAATTAATTTTAATGCTGAATCTCACTTGCAAAGGGTGGGTCCATTATGGGTGACCTAACCTTCCCTGAGGTTTGAACTTTGAGCCTTCAACCTCTGGTTATGCAACCCTATTGGGGTGGTTGGTGATGGACGGGCTTAACTGAATGACCTGAACTATAGTTAATTTGAATCAACCAACAACAAAATTGAGTTGATAATAAAAATAAACCTAATTACTTACCCTTTTGTTGTTGTTTTTTTATATAAAAAAAATAAAGCACACACAAAATAATACACAATTTCATTTAATTTATATCAAGGTACTTATATCTTCTATCAAAAATTTTTTGGCACTATTTTGGATCAAATAAATTTGATATCATTTGACCAAATATGGGTTAATAATAATTTTGATATTTTGTCAAATTTAATATTAACCAAATACCATGTAAAAATAGTAATATTAAACATGTGTGTGTATATATATATATATATATATTTATTTATTTATTTATTTATTTATTTATTTATTCTATGTCATGTTTTCATATAAATTCATCATAAACCCCATATATCCAATTTGTTAGAATTCAAGTAATTAAAATATTAAATGTATCTAGAAGTTTTTTTTTATAATAATAAATTTGACACGAGGCACTAAGGACACTATTTTTATGGTAACCGCAAAAGAACTAGTTACACCCTTTGCAATGAATTTCCAGGAAGACCCTTTTTAATGCGGTTTTCCCCTTACCCTAGAGATAGATACCCTTTCCACATCCGGCGGGTCTGTGGCTCTCCCCCCTTCCCCCCCCCCCCCCCCCCCCCCCCCCCCCCCCCTCCCCTCTCT